>Ga0307515_10016748_pt1 | contig 13406 bp, 13 predicted proteins | sample 17_EM_MG_FD_194513 | JGI IMG/M metagenome (GOLD analysis project Ga0307515, IMG submission 194513) | Populus trichocarpa ectomycorrhiza microbial communities from riparian zone in the Pacific Northwest, United States - 17_EM | ecosystem: Host-associated > Plants > Roots > Unclassified | place...
CCCCCTTAACGCATTCTGCCTCCCTCCCTCCCTCCCTCCCTACCTCCCTCCCTCTCTACCTCCCACTACCCTCTATCTCTATTTTAGGTTAATTATCCCTTATTTATATATATAATTACTAATACAAAGCTTAGGGAAACAAAATATCGAATAGGAAACAAGAAGAGAGGCGCAGAGGCAGAGATAGAGTCACGGGCAAAGTTGGGGGAAGCGGTTGGGGTAGAAGTAACGGTAGCTTTTATGTAGAAAGTATATTTTCTTTGCATGTGCATATACTATATACGTATAATATAAGTATAAAATATATAGATTTTTAATACAAGATATATATAATATTAATTTAAAATGTATATAAAGTCTGTAAATAAAACTCCATAGATAGCATCAAAATCTAGCTCTAAAATACATTAAATACCACCCCAAATAATCAACAAAAATCGACTCAAGATGCACCAAAGTCTACCCATAAAATGCGTCGGCCATACACCGTAGGGATTTGTGTAGTCTTTCTAGTGTATTAGTGCTGCGTGTTTATTAGTGTTAGTAGAGCTTTTGCAGAGCTCCGCGCTCAACCCTGAGCTCGTCCGCAAAGCTAGCTCTCTGCCTGAGCAGAATTTCTGGCGTTTTGTGGCTATAGCAACTGGCGCATTTTTTAGTTAAGTACAGCATTATTAAAAATTTCGTCAGGTTCCTACAGGAGCTGTATTAAGCATTTGGGGCGTTCAAGAGGTTTCGGATGAGGGATGGGACCTACTGCTCCCAACTCCATGGCATAACGCAAAACAAACATTCATGACGTCCTAACTCATTGGTGGGCATGATACACTAACGATTGTCCTGGACGCAGTGACTCCCTAATAAAGTGACTCATAAAGTGACTCAAATCTCTTTTACCTCAGCGTTGGGCAACCTGAGTCACCGAATGCACAGCCACAGGATCAAGCCACGTTCAAAAGACTCCCGATTTCCAATTGCGTTTCAGTGTCTTCTTCCTTATCTATCTAGTCTTTCATTTTATCAAAATAATAAACTCAAGATATACAATCGTTCTGCGAAATTGTTAATGGCTCCACAAACTCGCCGTTCGTCTGGGAAGACCGCCGTTTCCAAGAAAACGACCGTGTCTAAGAAGGTCGCGGCGCCTAAATCTGCTTCCACCCAAACAAAAAGTAAGAGCACAGTAGCTTCATCATCAGCCAAGGAGATGGAAAGCAGGTCTATCTATTTCTGGCGCGAATATGGCCATGATTATGGTTTCTTGTCACAATGGTACGAAAGTGCGTGGGAACATGAGGGCACGACTTACGTCTCTGCGGAGATGTGGATGATGGTGCAGAAGGCGAGGTTGTTTGGTGATGAGGTTAGTAAACCATCGACTTGATTGATTGCTGTAAGCAGGACATGTAATAGTTCGATTTGTTCCCAGACAATCGCGCAAGCCATGCTTGAGACGACTGACCCGAAGGCGCATAAAGCCCTTGGAAGGAAGGTTGGGGATTTTGATCCAGAGGTCTGGGATCAAAGTGAGTATTGCCTTAGTTTTATGGCTCGAATTTATTTGAGGTTGACTTACTGTAGACAAGAATCGTATTGTCGAGGAGGGCAATTGGTATAAATTTACAAAAAGCAAAGATCAAGCAGGGGAGTTGCAGAAGTTGCTCCTGGCAACTGGAGATAAAGAACTCGTTGAAGTGAGTTACGTCCAAAACTAAGTGTTGTTCTCGTATGCTCATAAACTGGTAAAGGCATCGCCGTTTGACAAGATCTGGGGTATTGGGTTCACCGAGAAAGGAGCAGAGAAGAATCGGCATAAATGGGGACAGAATTTGCTGGGGAAGGCACTCATGAAGGTGAGGGATAGGCTCAGGGATCAGGAGAAGGCTGCTGGTGAAAAAACTCCGTTAGAAGAAGCCTAGGGAGGAGTTGCGAGTCATGGACTGCTGTATTGAAGGTAAATTAGGATGAGGGCCAGAAACTATTCGGAGTTTATGTGTCGGTCAGAAGACGTTTATGCTCTTCTTAAATCATTGAAGGAAGGATGGAAGGGCACAGAATATCATGTAAAGGCCCAGTGAGTGTAATTCCGAGATTCTCACTACTGCAAGTAACTTATTGAATAAATTGTTTCTCCGGCTTGAGGATGCCATACGAAGCTATTTTATGCCTTTTATTCTCATCTCAGACAAGCGGTTACTTCCCGCAAAGACTCTTCCTTTCACCTTGATAAACGAGGTAATCTTGTGAAGATGAATGCTACGTTGGGTATCGGAGATTCATTATATTTCTGTTCAGTGATGACAATGTGTTCTCCAGTAGCATTATCGGCTCATCACGAACTCCTTAGCCTGAACCTCCTATGGGAAAATTTCCGAGGTACTCTCAGTTCCTCTTGCTCTATTGCGGAAGAGTATTGCGTACAGGTCTCGTTGCCTTCGCGGTAAAGCTCGGTGGGATAATAAGACCGGTCCCTTTGCCCATCTGTAGTGTTCAGATCTATTCCGGTAGCCTATCCTGCCACCCGAGCTTTCATGGCTACTTTGTTCGTGGTCCGTCCTTAGAAAGTAGTTGAAGACCGTGGGTACATTAGGTCTCTCGCACCAAGTATTAATCAACACGAAGTATCATAATTTCACCGCACTTGCGTATTACGGATGTTGGTCTGGCGGAGAATGTTCCAATATACTTGTAGTCCTTAGCAGGAGAAACTTAAGGCAGGCTGGCTAGACACGATCGCGCGCTGGAGAAACATGACAGCTGCAAATCCGTATCTTAGCTCGAAGATATTGGCATTGCGAATTCGGGTGTGCAACTGATGCTGCTGTTCGGAATGGTAGTACGTGATGGAAAGGAGCAATATCCGGCTTTCGAAAACATCGATGGCTTGGTGAAGGTTCAAGACGCGGGCTTGAAGCCGAGAAAGGTGACGAAATGCGGAGGTGGCCCGTGCAGCGTTCGCTGGGTCGTCTTCGGGAATTAAGCACTGGAACACTTAGCGTTCATGGTATATTCCAACCACCTCACCATGGCTTTGACGTTGTTTGTGTCTTACATAATTTGATTGTAAATAGTTGAATTTTTCCAGAAGACATACTGTGTCCACCATGATTACATTTGCAGCGAACAACGAGTTCTTTCGAAAACGGAAGAGAGTTCACCGTGCGTGTAAAACATGCAAAAAGCGTAGAGTGAGCCAACTAGAGATCATGTTCTTGATCGTACTAACAATTACTCGTAGAAACGTTGTAGTCATACATTCGATGAGGATACGGAGGGTGGAAGCTCTTCGAAGACTGCAAACTTTGCTGCATTGGTTCCTACTTCTGACCAGGATACAGTTCAAGCAGGTCTTTCCACTGAACTACCAGCTCCAACTATTGAGGCCGAAGCTGACGGTGGGATACTTCTGATACTAAGCCCACAAAGTCACCATGAAAACGCTGGATCGACGACTCCTCCAAATTTTGTTGGCTACCTTAGTCCGGAGGCTGTTCTCCGTGAGAAAATCCATGAGCGTGGACAAGCTGCCCGCTCCCAGTATGTCCCGGTTGGGCAATGGCTTCAAGGCAGAGAAGACGAGAAAGACCCCGGCGTGGGTACCGGATCTAGAGCTTTAGCCACGCCCTTAACCCGGACTAGCCCTCGATCATCTCAGTCATCTGCAGTCCAACAAGCACTTCAGGCGTATCTAGATGCAGTAGGTGTTTCAATTATACCTCCGAAGCGGCATCAAGATGCTTTGTTGAATATATATCTTGAATGTGTTCAACCACTGCTACCTATATTGGACCAGAAATTTTTCCAAGCACGCTATGCGCAAGGCATGGAACCTCGCATGTTGATACAAGCAATATGTATCGTAGCGTCCAAACATGAAAAGGCCCGTCCTCATCTACTTCTTTCGGATGAACTTCAGCCCCTCAGCCCTCGGGAGTTTTCTCAAAGGTTATACAACTCTATCATCACTGCTATTGAAGCAAAAATAGAGGCAAACCGCATCGTACTGATCCAAGTTCTAGCCCTCCTTTCACTACATTGCGAGGGTCCAGATGGTGCCGAACAAGCCTCTATGCACTTAGCTCAAGCAATTCATCATGCTCATACATTCGGCCTACAATTTGGACGTCAGTGGAAGCATTCAAGGGACTCTTCCCCGGAAAACTTGGAGGACCTCTTCTGGTGTCTCTGGAGCCTTGACAAAATTAATGCATGCATAAATGGTAGACCACTAATTATGCATGACCGCGACAATGGCCTTGCGAAGCTACCTACAGATCCCGAAAGGCGACAGAGCCCTTTTGGCGTATGGCTTCAGATAGCAGAAATGCTGGATAAGGTGATTGACTTCTATCGACCTGGAGTTGACCCGGCTATGACAGGGTGGGAAGATGATTTCCTAGGATTCGAAGAGCTTGTTGGTGATGGAGAAGATAGACTGAATGGCCCAATGATAAGTACGAGCGTATTAGCTCTCGTTTAAAGTAGTAGACAGTTGATACTGATTGACCCAGCACTTCTCGCACTCTTCCACCACGCCGTAGCGATGGCCTCGCACAAGTCGTTGTCTGTCAACGACCCAGTCCGTTCCACCCAATCCTACATCCGCCAAAGCCTGTCCGCAACAAGAGTGATTTCAATCCTTAGTACTGAACCACATGAAAACTTGCCGCCATTACCAATCATTCCTTACGCACTTTCTCTAGCCATGTCAGTTGTCTACCGCCACTTCCGACAACGGAAGCTACAGATGCACAAAAATCGTGCGAAGGAAGAACTCAAGAGCTGTGTCACGCTCCTGAACCGGTTGAGGACATCATGGTGGACGGCCGGGGCCATGGCAGATTTAGGCATGGCAGCTCTCAGCAATGCGGACCGGAGCAACAGACCAAAGCCAGCTCATATGACTGAGGAAAACGCATCTCAAAAATCTGCAATGGCCAGCTTAGCCCAGAATAACGACCAGCCTCACCAGACTACGATCGACAGCGCAATTGATCCGCGCCTCCAGGGACGGCAACTGACAATTTCTCCACGGGTGAGCTTCCACCTCGATACACTTCCACAAATGCCCGGGCAGCATCCCATCAGCAGTGAACGTGCCGAACAGCCACCGCTAAACGACTTAGACGTTACCGAATCCTCTCCAGGTTGGCTAAATTTTGATAATGCATTCGAGAATATAGATACTCTACTTGGCAGTGCTGGAGCAGATCTTTCGAATGAGCTTTTGAAGCCCTTTAATTACGAGGGGCTGGATTTCTTTGACACTGGGACCGGGTCTTAGAATTTCGAAGCGTACGTAGCCCAGAGAGAAAGGATGTCACCCACGGTCTAGTCAACAGTCTTCTGCAACGGCCCCGGCATGATTCTCATATAATAGTAAAATTTCCGTAATGCAAGCAGCCGGTAACGGATCGGGTAAATGGTATCTAATACGTCTCGCATATTCGCCCTGAGCCTTTAAATGCAATGCCTCGCTCAAAAAATTTCCAGTCATTTAACATTACAATTGTCATTTCCAGCCCTTTTACTCCCTGGGGTGCTCCGTTTCCTCCCCTTGCTGCTCACTCCTACCCGACTAAATCGTCTTGTCGACCTCTACAGGATGCTTACCCAGACTCTCATACCACTGGACGACACTTCCAATCAGGAAAGCCCAGCTACCCCAAAACGTGCTCAGCGAAGCTTGGTACTGCGCCCAGCTCGCTGACTTGTACCCGAAACACGGACACAAGGTAAAGCCAATCCCGCCTATGAGGTTCCAAAATCCAATATGCCACCCCAGAGTCTTGAAAGCAGGTTTCCACCACTTGCTCTGAGTTTCGATCATGAAGAGCGTTCCGGAGACTATGAAGCCACTTCCGCCAATCACTTGAGGCGTCCAGTATATGCCATCCGTCAATCCCGGCGACATGTGGTCGAAGATACCCGGCAGCGCCGTAAAGCCAGAAATCCAGAAAATAGTGGCGCCAAAAAGCTGCGCCAGCGAAGCGATAAAGCCCAGTTCATGGAAATAGTGATTGCGCAGGTCAGCGTGCGATGGGAACCAGACCCAGGATTTCCTTCTCTGACTGCCCGAGGCTGAGGCTGCTGAGGTCATCGTGTTGCTGGCGCCTTTACCGACCAAGTTCCGCTTGTTGCAGTGGTGGTGCACGCATGCTGAGGCGGACGGACGCAGCTGCAGCGTCGCACCACCTTTCTCGTGGGTGAGCTCGGAAATGACGCGCTCGATGGCCCAGCCGAAGCAGCCGGTGCGGTTCTCGTTCACGGCTTCGAACATGAGGAGGATGGAACCGATCTCGAAGGTTGTGGCGCCCACAAACGCGGTGATGCCGCCGCCGTACAGTATCTCGGTGCCGAACTCGGTCGACGGCTGGACCAAAGGAAGGAACACGAAGAACGCATTGATTACCCACACCACACTTCCCAGTGTAAATATTGTTGCAACGTCGTATGATACGTCCCAGACGGGAAACTTAGTGAACATCCGCAGGATCCCACGCGCTATCTCGCGCAGTGAGCTGGTCGGAAGAGGCGTGAGGTATTTGGTATCTGCAGGCGGATTCGCTAGATTAACAGCGAGCGCGTGCCGCCCCTTGCGGTTGTTTCGGGACGTCCATCCGTACGCTACGGTGGAGGCGGGCTGCTCGTTCTCTGACTTGGGTTTAGCAGGGCTGGTCGGCCGAACTTTTTCACTGGAAGACTCGGGGGACGCTTCGTGGTGCGCCTTGAGCGAGGAGGTAGGCTGGAAGTGCGCGCTTGTTGGGTTTAGGAAGGGAAATGGACCGGTTACTCGAGCTGGGTTGAGGCGGAGGGAGTGGTGGTAGCGCAAAGGGAGTCGTTCGAGGTGGAAGTTCTGGCTTCGTCTGAGGGGAGCTGGAGGAGGTATGGAGCTTTCTGCAGCGTCATTCTGCTGCATAGCTGCCAATTAGTATCGCGGGTACGAATATAGTAGGATCATAGTAGACATGGGGATGCGCAGAGGTTTTGAGGCTGGTTTCGAAGACTGGCATGATATCTGCTGCCAAAGTAAATGGAAAATGTGGAGAAGGTGCCTGCCAAGTGCCAAGGTTATCAAGGCCAGCGATCGGCGCCACACGGGCCCAATGCACGGGCCACCTTGTAGATGCCTTCTCGATCGAGCTCCATAGGTTTTCCCTTATAGAGCCTCTCAGGTCCCCGCGCTCTATCAATAATTTTTGCGATGGTCAGATCTCCGATTCCTTTATAGCTTTGTACAATATAATTGCAGATTATATGGTTAGAATAACCGCGAAGCGCCACTTCTTTGCTTTGCTCTCATGAAGAAAACATCTATTTATTATGATTTAATACATCAAGCCCTCTGTCGCCAGATATTTTTCATGACCATCTTTTTGTCACGTATGTAGTGAGGAAAGGTTGTGGTGTTGAATCACCGAGACAATGTGAGTATTACGAAAGATTATCTTATATGAGGATCTGCCCGGATTTCCTGGTTATAGTATAGATAATCGCTTCTTTATCCTCATATTTGCTCCAGTAACCTATCGATGATGATCTGTAAACCTCTCAAACCCGCGCATCATCATAGAAAGCATCTTCACCGCAGCCATTGGCCCCGGCGGGAGAAATCACGTTTCTGCAGCTTTAGCTTCCTCACTCCCAACCGCGACCAACTTTCCGACGACCAAGTATTTCTCGGAGAACCGCTCCTCCCAGCCTTGCAGAGCCTCCATTTCTTCAGGGCTTAGGTCTTTCAGGGTATCCAATGGCGCCTCTAGGTCCTTCGTCAACATCTCCTCGTCGAAACTTCCACATGCCAGCCCTCGGCTAGCGTCGCGCCCGGCAAAGTTGGCGTAGGGTCCACCGGGTCCGTAGAAGTTCCTGCCGGAGGTCACGTCGAAAACGCGGCCTCGAACAGCGAGGTAGACGGGCATGCCGTTTAGACCATTGTATGGAAGTAATGTGGGCGGCGTGAATGTCCGGAAGACTGTTGGAGGAGGAGCTCGCGGGAGGGTTTGCGGAGTTGCAGGTCGGAGTCGGAGATAGACGATGAAGACGAAGAGGGAGAGAAGGATGATGTTTATGGGGGTCATGATAGGCGCTCTGAATGGAAGAGTTAGCTACATGTGTCTGGAGTATGGCTTTGGGCATAATGCTTACGCTTCAGCAGCCGGAGGACTTGAGCCAACAGCTAGTTAAGTCAGTTAAGGTTATCAAAAAATTAGTACAGACGTCTTCACTCACTGTCTGCCATTGTTTCTCTTTTTCAAATTGTCAGAGCCTTTAAGAAATGCTTGAAAATCGACAAGTACTGCTATGTATATGTGGTGTATAAGACCCGAGGTGTGGGTTTCGGAGTTGGGCTAGCGGGGTGGCTTATGAAAGCCATGACGGATGCTAAAATTTCCCAACACCAAAGAGTGTTACTCGTAACCCTGGTTGTTCGTCCAAGCTGCATGTACTCCGATCGGCTTCTGAGTAATCTCCACCTCTAAACTCTGTGTTAAACCCTGCGACCCCGAAGACGAGGATGTCTGCAAATTCCCGTGCATAATCGAGCGCTGTGGAGTATTTGTCCTACAGGGTCTCTGCTGATCTGACTTCAGCCGTGGCCCACTCTCGCGCAGGCTCCATGTTGATACGCTAAGAGAATCACCTCATCACCAAGGGCTCGCTACTAACTGTCATCGTCAAAGCCACAATTCTTAGCAAGGACGTGTTCTGCACCGGACACGGTCGAGAAATAGTTTTCTAAGGAGTGTTGACCAACGTGGTACGCGCTTCGAATCATTCTGAAACACTGGCCTTTTGATGAAACTTCATATCCAGAACTTTGATTTGGACATCCCCTGGCATCCTTTAATTGGCATCTAGCTATCCCGACTTCCCTCGGCGCCGACTCTCCCGGAAACATTGCATCTTCTTTGAACGAACCGTTCGGGAGGCCTTAAGCATTCCTGACCTGCAGCTTGCCTTGGGAGTACGAAGCAACCTTTGACTGCTGCGCCTCATAATAAACCTACCGTGACTTCTTTCCCTCCACGCTTTTCTGTCTCTTCATCGCCTGTGCCTGCCACTGCTCCTCTGTGACTTCTCGACTTCTCCCTTCCTTTGTTGACTAACACTGAATCTACGCGACTGCACCATCCTCACTGAAGAGACGTGCCTGTTCAATACAACGTCTGCTTCCACTTTGTCTGTCTATCTGGTAAGTGCGACCTTTCCTTGAGTACCATTCCTTTTTTGCTTGTTTCTCTCCATTTCGCCTCCACTCCTCTCATACAAACACCAACACTACCAATCGCTGTTGCGGACTCCTATTGTTCTTTAGCCTAATCACAACATAATTCTTCGCCCATCGCTTACTGGAACTTCTTCCTCTCCTGCTCTTGCCCTCATATCCAAGACCTATCGCCGAGACTGGGACAATGATTGCAGACGGTCCTATCCATACCGAGAAAGAAAAAAAAATGGCTGGTCGTACTTGCCCTTTTTCCTACCTACGCTTGCTATCTGCCTTGATGGTGGATCCAACGAAAACGTAGCTGTCGACTTTTGCCTATGCTTTTTAGCCGGTATTGTTGCTCAAACTTACGCCATCATATTTATCTGCCGCCCCAAGGAAAAACGGCACAATTCTCTACCTGCACGCCTCTCATTAAGGAGAAAGCCCAAGGGTGGGTTAATGCTCCCGGTCCCCACTGGTCGGGAGCGCATAGTCCAAGAATCTGAGAAGTCTTTGATTACATCCGGGCATGACCGTCTAGAGTCTACGAATCTAAAGGAGTCGACCAACGAAACATGCAGCCTCCGGAATACAGAAAGAAATCCTCGGACGAACAGCTCCGTAAACGCAATGATCTGGCATGACCGCACACATTTTCTTTTACCTCATTGTTTTTGGTATTATTGTTGATTGAGAAGGCTGTGAGTCCTATGCTGAATTTCGAATTTTCATAGTTCTTCTACCCGCAATCATGTGGAAGCGGATACAGCGCCCCGGCCGTGAAAGAGAAAAGCAGATCAGCAATCCGGTCCTGATCGAAACGACCTACGACGGAAAGACACTTGGACGTATTCCTAACATCTCGGACCTGCAACCTACTAGTCCCGACTCTTATACATCGCCTGCGTACGCTGGACATAATATTACCGATGTCTCTACAGAGCTTCCAACACATCCTTTGTGAGTTGCAGACGCATAGCTTTTGCTATCTAAAAAAAAATCCGCATCACTGATGATCTTTTAAACAGATCTCTAGCTCCACCAAAGAATCCTTATCGGTTATCGGAAGCTCCCACAGCATCTTCGGTTTATTCGCAGCCTTCTCCTGGCATGAGCTATGACTGGCCGGAACACCATATGGCGGTCCAGCCTGTATCTAACTATGCAGATGTTTCGCCACCAAGCTCCCCTGGAATGGAAGCTCAACATCGTCCTAGTGGATTACCCACAAGCCGAGACGTCTCTCCTGTAGGCGCTCATGCAGATGGTCTCGAAACCTCTAGGAGAGAAACCCGGCCAGGAAGTCACATCCCCGTCTTACGAAAATCCCCTCCAGGCCGAGCGTTGGGTAAAGAGCCAGTTGCTAACTCTGGACGAGGTAGAACAGCGTCTTCTCGTCTTACACGATGGGACGATTTTTCCGGCGAACCTACAATGAGTTATGCGGGAAAACCTGCCCAAGTCGTACCGGAATCTTCGAATTATGCACCTTACGCCGGCAGCAGACCTCAGGACCATGGTATTGGATATCAAGTTTCTGTGAGTGGTGGACAACAGAAACCAAAGAAACATACATTCTCGGAGCGCGCAACGCGCTTTGGCTCAAAGGCTCTTTCTGTAGAGACTAAACCCCGAGAAGAATGGAAAGGCGCTAGCGGACGAACAGCGATCGTTCAGCCCCTGGCAGATAAACCAAGCAAAATGCCACTCAGTATACCACCCCAAAGCTATCGAATGCCTAGTCCGGGAGTATCAGATGAATCAGGCCGTAGTACTCCGTCCTCGGCTGCGATAACGGTGAGGAGGATACCTATGGGGGCTGACACATTATCCGTCTCACCCAGCCACGACCGACATGACGCGCATGATGACCCCATCAAACCGACCGTACCCCTAAAAGTTGGGAGAAATAGTCCTCCAAGAAGCATTGCATCCCCGACTTCACCAAATACTCAAAAGCACCCATATCCAAGTCCAATTACGCCGAGTGTGCAGAATCCAATACCCACATCCATCGCCCCAAGCTATACTCAGTACGAAGACATCATAGACTCATATTCAGGCCCCTCCCAGTCAAACGTCCATCGCAAGTCTATCGACAGCACCCACGCCTTCAATAAAGACGACAAGGTGCCCGTTAGCCGCTTCAGCTGGACCACCTACGCAACGAACACGACCTACCAGCATAGCCCGCCGCCTTCACCTCTGCCCACCATACCCACCGCCACGGTCGCTACAATAACGCCCACTCCTGCCGCCTCCGTCCTCAACCGCCGGCGGCCAGTCGCCAGCGTCGCCTCCATCTCCACCCCTACAACCCGCAAACCTGTCCCCTCGCAGCAGCCGCAACCGGACCCCACGACCCCGGGCCCATCTCCCCGCTTCTCCATCGCCTCCAGCAAAGCGCTCCCGCGCCCGCCGCCGGAGCTCGAGTCCGTCGACCACGTCTCGAGCCTCGAGGCGCAGCTCGACGACCTGCGCCTGCGGCGCCGCAACGTGAACAGGCTGCTGGGCGACCTGAACGGGACGCAGCCGCAGAACCCGCTGGTGACGGATCTGGCGAAGCGGCGAGAGACGGAGAAGCGGCGGAAGGAGTTCGAGGACGAGCTGGCGGAGATTGGGCGCAAGGAGCACGATGTCGGGCTGAGGCTGCATCGGGCGTGGAAGCGGAGGGAGAGGGAGGATGGCGCGGCGGGGACGACGTTGTGGATTCGGCGTGTCACGGAGTAAGGGGGTGGTTTGATGGATATAATGCAGGGAGTTCTACTTTAACTTTCTTGAGAATGGGGTGGGGCGGGCTAATGGAGCAGGTACTCGGGCGGAGGGCGTATATTTGGAATGGCCGTTTTGTGGGGCTTCGAGGGCTATGGTGGATATATACCTTTCTTGGGATGGGATCGGGTGGAGATGTTGTATGGTACCTATCTGCTACTACGCTGAATCGAGACATTATCAGTCGGATTCGAAATGCTTGGCGGGGTTGTCAGTTTGCGAAGTGGGGTCCCTGGACTGGTATCAGAGGATTGATCTGCCGCAGAGTCTTGATTCATAGCCTCTATGGAGCATGCCCGCGCCGTCCCTCATGAAGCAATGCCGCATCTCTTCGTTGCCCACATAACCCTCTCCAAATGTAACCTAGCCACCGTACCACTCATCTCACCATCCCTTCCATTTCCGGAGTATGCCTTACTCGGCTGTCGCTTCAGCAGCTATCCGCCCGGAACTCCACTACGCAGGGCCGCCTCTAGAAAAAGTGTGTAAACGGCAGAACGATAGGGTTTGGAATCATTCTCTCTGGGAGTGGAGGATGAGGGGGTGGAAGAAGAGGTGGGCTCACTTCTTGCCGGACTTCTTGATGCCTTGCTGGCCGGCGTTGAGGGGGCCTTTGCCTTTTGCTTTTGCGGCCATTTCGGCGCGCGCTTTGGCGTCTGCGATGTGCTGGCGTTAGCTTGGGTTTTGTTATGTAGACCGACGTATATGTGTGGACTGGTTTCTGGCCATGAGGGACAAGCGTCCTTTTCTGGTGTGTCCGGGTGGTAGGTTGGTGTGGGCGGGATGGGTGGGGACCGGAGGGGTGAAGAGGGTATTGGTGGAGGAGACGATGTGAAGAATATTGGGGAGTGTGTTGACGTGTATGCGGAGCGTAGTACGAGAGATGTCGGTGTGATAGGCCATGCGGATGGTATTAGCCGTGGCTGTATGAGTGATGGGTGTGCACATCCGGCTGAGGGTGAAGGGGCGACAATTCTAGGTGCAAGAGAGAGGAGCGGTGGAGCTATAGAAGAGGTAATACGGACCGGCTTGCTGCTTTGCCTTGAAGGCCTTATCCTCGTCGTCCTCCTCCTTGTGCTGCTTCTTGGGCTTTTTGTTGTGGATGGGGTTCGTGCCGGCTGCGGCGAGCGGTCAGCGGGGCTGTCGCGACTGGGGATTTAAGCAGTTGGGACATCGTACTCCCTTGTCCTGAAGGCATGGTTGCAGGATTAGCGTGTTAGTGTGTCGGAGTTGTTCTGGTGTAGTGGTTGGCTGTGTGTGGGCGCTGAGCAAGATCAGGACGGCGAGGACGGCGAGGATGGGTTGTGGTGAGGCTCTTTTAGCGGAGCGATACGGAGGTCGCTGTCATAAGTTCTTGCACCTTCCTAATTAGGAAGTTAAGTTACTAACTCTCTTAATATGTTATTAAATAAGTATTTTTATATTT
>Ga0307515_10016749_pt1 | contig 13405 bp, 5 predicted proteins | sample 17_EM_MG_FD_194513 | JGI IMG/M metagenome (GOLD analysis project Ga0307515, IMG submission 194513) | Populus trichocarpa ectomycorrhiza microbial communities from riparian zone in the Pacific Northwest, United States - 17_EM | ecosystem: Host-associated > Plants > Roots > Unclassified | place...
AATTCCTTTGTATTTAGGTTAACTTAAGCACTCATAATAAACATATTATTGAGAATTCTAGCCTCCTTTTATGTTTCATCTGAATTACTTTAACAATCATGACACGGGCTATCATGGTTAAAATCTATCTACTATTGCTTCTTTTTTTTTTTTCCCCTGGAATTTTATTTGGATTACATTGTTTAACAAAAACTCTAAATTGCGTAGTCAAAATAAATTCACTATTCAATGTTGCAGTGTATGAACTCTTTTTCCCAAGAAAAAAACAAGACATAAACAAATCTATTAATCATTATAGATTTGTCCGACAACATATGATTTTTAGATTTTTTTTTTAATTTTTAGAAACAATAAAATGATTTATCTAACCTCCAAGTAAAAAGAAATTAATGATGTTAATATAAGAGTAAGAGTTTTTAGGTCTATTTGTTTTTTTTCTTCTTAAATACAGGAAGGAATCAATAGAAACAAGCATGAGCCTATTTGACTTTTCACATGAGTTTTGTCATATATTATTTTTTTATTTGGTTTTTTTTTTATCTTTTATTATTAAAAAAATTATTAGTTTTCAATTTTATCTTTTAATTCAAATTTATGGTGTGTTATTTTTTTTTTTCAATTTACACCTTATTTTTTTATTTTTCTTTTCTTTTCTTTTGCTAAAGTTATTTTTCTTTTCAGTTTAATTTTCCAATAAAAAATTTATAATTGCATTCTAATTTGTTTTTTATTTTAATTTTCACCCTCATTCTTTTAATTATGATTTTTATTTTAGATTCTTTTGTGTGATTTTTTTTTCAATTTCATCTTTCAACGTTTTGATTTTCTAGGGATTGGGTGTGCTATTTTTCTATGTATGGTGCTTCTGGTCTAATGAATCAAGTCACATATTTGAAAAGTTAACATGAGTCAACATCTTTGTTTTTTTACCCTATTTTCTTTTTCAATTTCATCGTTTGACAATAATTTTTTTTTTTACAAATAAAACATCTAAAACATTTTATTGTTTAACATTGATTGCTAGTTATTTTTTTTTTATCTTCTTTTGATTTTTTTTTTAGTTTCATTTCTAATCATTTGGTTTAATTTGATTTTAATATCAGATATGATCTTTATTCTTTTGATTTTTTTTATCCTTTTACTAATTGAATTTCTTTTTTATTTTCATTCATAACATTTGATTTCAATTTATTTTTATATCGAATTCGGTCCCCATTATTTTTATTGTTGTTTATTTTGTTTAGGTTTCTTTCTTATTGCATTTGTTTTTTGTAATTTCATTCATTAATATTTTTTATGGAGTATGTTACTTCTTGTTTTTTTTACCTTCTATAGAGTTAGTACAAGTCTCATGACTGAAGTCACAAGTTCTGAAGATTGACAAAGGTTTATTATGGTCTTTTTTTAGATCATTTTATAAAATTAATTTATTTTCAATTTCATCCTTAAACATTTGATTTTTTTGAAATTGGTCTTCATGTTTTCTTTTTTTTACTTTTCATTATTTAGGGCTATCTCAATTCTATACTCATGATCATAGGGTTAGTAAGTTAACCCGGGTTTACTCAAATCTTTTTTTTTTTTAGTTTCGCTCTCAATATTTTTTTATTGAGAATTTTATTCATTTTTTTGGGTTTGCTTTTTATATGTGGTGAGCCTGGGCTTAATGACCACAATCATGAGTCTTAAAAGTTCACACACATTCACTTTAGTTTTTTTTAGTTTTTTTTTAGAAGTTGAATATTTTTTTTAATTTTATCCTTTAATATTTAATTTTTTTAAGAATATATCTTTGTACTTTTTTTTATATATTTAATTTGTTATGAGATCAAATATCTTAATCTGAGTTATTTCTTTATCAAATATTGATTTATTTAATTAGATATGTGTATAAATATTTTAATTTATAATTAAAAGTATTTTAATATAAAAAAATATGATGGAAAAATCTATATATTCATTTTTTTCACTTAAAAAAAAATACATCTAACCCACTGCAAATGACGTTGACATAGCTAGTAAAAGGCTAAGATATTGTGATTACTGTGTGCACATTTTAAAAATGTGGATATCTCGACTAGGAACGATCAAAGAATCAGACATGATTTTCAAAAGCATCCAGTCATTTGACAAAACCAAACCCTATATATAAGAAAGTTGAGAAAAGGAAGAGGAAGTGATCAGAAACTCCATGGTACAATGTCATCATCATCGTTGTCGCCTTTATCATGATCACAGCACACCAACCATAAACAACTTGTTAATTAATTATCCTATTTGGCCATTGTTTATACATTAACATCTATTATTAAAAAAATGTTTTCTTGTGGCCTTATGAAATTCAACTGCTCTTAATTAATTAAGTATATAGATGACAGCTTAGAATCAAATATAATTTCATAACATGCTAAGTGAGCTTAAGATCCGGTCAGCTCATGTGCAATCAAGGTGTTTTGTTCATGATTTAACCACCACACACTTGCCTTATTTTATTAAGTATGTTGGGTAAGCATAGAGCTTCATTAATTTTCTAACAACCTTTTAAATCCTCGAATAATCTTTTGCCATGTATATTGCTTTTAATTTTCACTACCATGATCATCTACAGCAATAAAAGTAATAAATAAAATAGAAAAACCTAGTAAGTTCACTGCTGTAACTGGGAAGAAAAGTAGGCTCATTCTCCCATAATGAGTGGCCAATGCTTGAAGTCTTATCAATTATGGCCACAACCTTAAACATGTAGTAATAATTAGTTAGGCTTCTTCTTCGGGTGTTGTTTCTTATATTTTACAACCTATGATATACATCATCCTCTTTTGAGACTCACCTTGCAAGTTCTCCAAGCTTCAAATCAAGCCGTACCTTTTAGTTCTTGCAAGTTCTTTGAGTGGAAGAAATCCACATTACTCTTTCATGCCACCTCTGATGATGTAACTCTGAGTTGAGGCTGCTTTTAGATTGTCAAGATTCCAAAGGCATGAATTTGGACAAATTAAGTAGCAGCGAGAAATCCCAACCAAATACAGATAATTGCGTCATGAATTAAGAACCATGATAATATGATGTATAAATCTATCATCTATTACATAATAGACAGGAGAGGAGCAAGTGTTTTGGAAAAAAGATAGAAGCAAGCATCAAAGCACCCTAATAAACTCCTACCATGTGCCGAACAGCAGAAAATGGTGGTTTACAACGCTGAATTATTAAATATCCCACCAGCTTTTCAAGTATTATACAAGTCCTTGTACACATAAACAAGTCATATAATATAATCTTTTGTATATTTAAAATTCATCCTTACCTCACCATCATCATTGCTTCGTAAAATCTAACATGAGGTGAAATATTCTAAACTAAAGTACTTCAATGAATCAAATGCCCATAAATAAGCACTACGAGAATTCGTTTCATCAATGTTCAATATGGATTTTATTGGATATGGCAAGCACTTTCCTCATCCGCCATGGAACTTAAGCTCAAAGATTTGAAATGGAGAATCAAGGCCTTGACCTGGTGAGGCTTTGGTGATTATTCAACCCAAGAACTTAAGGTTTTGGGTGATGCAGTAGGAAATGGGTCCCCGCTATGTATTATATGCTATAATATTGGACTATATAAGAAAATGAAGATTTTGGCTTTGGGTTAGCTAGGTTATGATATGCTGCTTTCTCTTATGACTTCGTGTTATGGTTTTATATTATGTGACGTGAGGTATCCAGGCAAGGAAAAAATAGATAATAATTATTAACTAAAAAAATAGATAAATTGGTACTGCCCTCTTTTAGGATAGGTCTGATCAATATTACCTTAATAACAAAACTATTGTTGTTGTCTTCAAAATCTTATCCTTTGTGTTTATTTTTTTCTAATGCAAGTGGATATTTCTTTTTTCATGACTCTCTTCCTCTTAAGCTAAAAATTCTATGAAATATAAAATTACTTTGAGTTATTACCGATTAATTTATCTATTTTTTTAACTTCAATATTCCGTTTATAATTAATTATTCGGTGGAAGAGCTTAAAAAACAAATTCTTGTAACCAAAGAATCCACCGAATCTGAAACTTTTATGCAAGATAGGTGTGTATGTCTAATTAAATTTCTTAGCTAGATCCTTCATGATTTGAGAGAGAAATTGTAGCATGCATGGTTTAGGTAACATCCAAACAAAGTAGGCTGGAGTTTTTTTAATTATTAGGTTTATTTGTGATTTTTTATATAGTAAACTAGACAATATGGGATTCACTTTCCCTCTAGAATAAACTTAAAATCATTTTTTGGTTTATATTATATGATTCTATTGTTAATTTTGTGAGCTTAAATATACAATTCTTAGCAACCAACGAGCCATTCATTTTAGAATTTTTTTCACAACGATATATATATTTTTTCTTTTATGTTAATTTCATAGCCAAATCCATCATAACTGGGGACAAATGATAGTTTTATTCAAGTAACGTCCAAACTGAAGCTCTTTTTTTTTTTTTTTATCACAGTTTATATATATATATATATATAGAAAATTCGCTTCTACCTTTTTCATATATAAAGCAGTGAACCAAGATGGGTTTCTCATTATCTTTTGAATCACACCAATACCAATTTTGATTAATTATCTATAATATTTTTAGGACAAGAGTCCTAATGACTCTGCTCCATTAAGGAACCCCGGAAAGGGGCAGTCTCATTCATACAAGGTACAAAAAGCACTAATAGATATGGTTGAAAGCAAGAACGAGAATCGACCTTGGATCTAGACCACAATTCTTAGAGCGTTTTCTAGAAGAGTGAACTCCAGAGTATTTGTCTATCCTTTCAGGGCCTCTGCTTTGTCGAACTACACTAGCTGCCTTCAACGAAAACCACGGGCTATGAGCTCTTTCACCTTTTTCAAAAGAAGGGATTGCGAATACAACAATCTGAATCCTCAATGATATCGGAGTCGATGGTTATTTTGGTTTGATTGATCTGCTAGTTCTAACAACTCTCATTCTTTATATTTCTTCTCAGCTGCTTGGCCTGTAGCAGGTATCTGCTTGACCTGTAGCAGCAGGTATCTGCTTGGCTTTAGTAGGTATCTGGTTCACTGCTTTAAGTATTAGCAATATTATTTTCAATATAAATGGTTTTAATTTCAAACAATAGTCAAGGTTGTGTAATTAATACCTGGATTGATTATTAATTGTGCTAACTTTAATATAAAAGCTATGCATGAACGTAATGCTCATAATTTTTCCTCTAGACCTAGCTGCTGTTAAAGTTCCATCTACATGACGGGAAGGGCTTCTGAGTGTAATCCGAGATGAACTAAATCCTTCTTTGCTAGCTGATAGCTGATGGAAAAGGAATATAAGGAAATCCATAGATTTCTATTCCTATATGGCCTAAACTACTTTCCTTGGCGGTTGGGTCCGTGATCAAATAAGGTAACATTCTATTTCACCAGTATAGCCATTTCTGGCTTTGTTGACAGTACTGCCGAATCGGGCTTGCAAGCTTCCACGAACATCCAATAAACCATAAAATACACAGGTGTATCAGCTTTAATTCTGGAAAACCTAACGATATTGTTATTCTGAGCATATTTTGTACATGAACATGTGAGCTAAAGAAACCATTCTTGACATCCAAGAAACCATTCAATCTACAACTTTTATGAGGTAGACGATGTGGATATCTATTCTCCACCATCCAAATTTCATATCTAGATCCCTCATAATTTGGTAGAATGGCTGTTTAGTAAGTTCTTATGATTGCTAGTTTTTTTTTCCTTGTGAATCAAATTGTTTCTGCTCCTTTTTCTTTCTTTTATATGATAAACTAGATATGTTGGGCTTTAGTATTTCTTGGAATTACACTAGAACATTTTTGCTGAACTTTGCACACACATACACTTGAGACTCAATTTTTTATCAAGTTAATTGGAATTAATTTTCCATTTAAATTTCATGCGATCGATTACTAGAACAATGGTCATATTTTTCTCTTTATTGCTGATTTGAAGTTAACCAATAGCAAAACAATTGTTTTGCATTTTCCATAACAAAAATAAAAAAACTTCTCTATAAAAAAAAACCCAGAACAAAATATTCGGAAATGACAAACATCACAGCGCATATATTCAGGATTTGCAACTAGTTTAGAAGTAAAATGGAGGATGAAGTAACCTGTTACTCAATGTAGATATAAAGGGAGCAGGAGGGTAAGGAGCTGCTAAATATTTGAACATATTCATGCAGCGCAAATAATAATAATCTCGAGTACGAACAGTTTTAATTTTTAGGGCAAGAAAACTAAAGTTCTTCCTTACAGACACTGAGTACATGGATATGAATCATATGATGACCATAATTGATTTCATTACCAAAGGCAAATCTTCTTTTGATTATTTGCTAGCTCTTTGTATGTTTACCAAGTGTGAGGGGATAAAAACAATGCAGAACCTTCAATTTTTAAAAGCAATAATCCTACTTCCCAATCGGATTTCTAAAATTGTCTGTAAAGAAGAGCTATAATTAATGAATTACTTTATCTTAAAAAAATAAAAACCCTTGTTGGCAGAAGAACATATAAAGTATGATTAATAATAATTAATAAATTACTAAGCCCTGTTGTTGCCTGGAAACTTATGTATATCTTAAAGGGGAGTGCTTTTAGTACTAGCAACATGCTAATGAACAAGCTCTTGGTTTTTCTGTCATTTCATTCTTTATGCCAGAGGTTTTGAAGACAGGAAAGTTATATTTATTACAGAAAACTAGTTGTATAGTTCATTCCCAAGAGATCTAACTAGCTCAAGAAAGTCGGCTAGAAAATTAATACAACTCTTGGTGGTTAACAAAAAAAAGTACATCCAATGAAAGGAATCCATGTTTTTATTGAAAACCTCGGTTCCTTACTACCATATTTATTCCCTCCGAAAAACAATGCAAAAGACACAATCCCATGTTACCAAATCCCACAAGATTTACCTCAAAGTGGTTAAGAAAAAATAAAAAAAATACCCCATATTGTATATGTTACCATATCACCAACAAAACGAACCTGGTTGAGATCCAAGAGGAAGTTTAAATAAAGAGAGAAAAACCAAAAGAAACCCTAGTTGATGTATCAGCATCACTGAAATTAAGTAAGTTGCAGTTTTCAATTAAGATAGTCAAGACATCATCAAACCATTTCTCATAAAGTAGAAGATAGTTTCACAATGAACAAGGAGGCTATTTTCAAGGAACCATCAGAATCTAAAAAATAAAAAGAAAAGGAGAATAGATGACTGGGAAAACAAGAAGTTATACCCTAAATTAAAACATCACCGTAAGATCAAGAAGGAGATGGAGAAGAAGTAACATGATCATGATCTTGAGGATAGATAATCCATGAATTTTGCTGACCTTTTATTATTCAACAAGCCCAACAAAGCCAACCAAAGAACGCTGCTCCAATCCAGCAAAGCCACAATTGGCTTCCATAATACAACACATCACAAAATCACCAGCAACCTATTCGATTATTTCTCTCAAAACGGAGCCCTACCTCCTGAGTTACCTGCCCATCCATTCACTGGCAACTGCACGTTAGATGGCATATTAAGCGGCAAATTAAAGAACGGAAGCCCCCCGGAAGCCGCTCCCGCTTCATTAAAAGGACCATTATTCCCAACCCCAATCCCACCACCAGCACCACCTCCACCCCCTCCACCACTCTGCATCAGCAATTGGTCATCCTCATCCAAAGGCAGCCTCTCATATGCCACGTTTGTGAACGATGCTGCAATCACTATAACTGGGCCTGCTGCAGTAAGCTCTCCCACCACGCTTCCTCCCACCACCTGGCCTTGTCCCCCAGCAAGGAAGATTGTGAGGCTCGTCGCGCCTGGAGGGGCTGGAGGCGGCAAGAAAGATCCAGACAGAGATAAGATCTCAAATCTGCCATGGAGAGTCACTATAGATCCTGCTGCAGCTGGTTGCCTGATGCTAACATTTGTTACTGTTCCTGCTCCGCTCAGTATGCAAATCCCACGCTGCCGTCTACGCGCGTAGTTACCCACGCACTCGAATACATCGCATCCACTTCCTACTTCAAGAATGTGGGCACGCAGTGTGTTTGCACTCTCGCGAGTGATGATAATCGGAGGCTTCTCTTTATTTTTGGAACCAGGTGGACGGCCTCGAGGCCTACGGGCCATGATGTCTCCTGGCCCGGAGTTGGCCGCAGTAGCAACCAGGTCAAGGCCTTGATGCAGGCCATCGTCGGGGTTGTGGTCAGTAGAAAAGCGACCAACACTTCCAAGACCGTCTCCAGCCCTATTGGGATCCTCGTCTTCAGGATCAGGCTGGTGCTGGAGCTGAAGGTCAGGTCTGTGGTGAAGCTGGTGAACGTAGCGAGAAGTAGTGCCTAAATCTAAACCAGCCATGCCAACATCAAAAGGAAACAAAAAACAGGAAATGATTTTTTTAGAAAAATAAATATTTTAGATGATTAAAAACTGTTTTGGGTTTTGTTTAATGTTGAAACAGGATACAGGAGAGTGAAATTATAAAGAAAATAGAAAGGGAAAGGGGAACACCGGGACTCGAAGAAAAATATATGAATATATAGAGAGAGGTTACATGTATATTTTGGAGAGAAAAAAACAAGATAAACAAGGACAGAGAGAGAGAGAGAGAGAGAGAGGGAGGGAGGGAGGGAGGGAGGGATGAAGTGCAGAGAAAGGGAAAAGGGAAGGGAAGGAGGAGGAAGGAGAGGGGACAAAGACTTGAAACGCAGTCATTTCTCTCACACCCTAAAGTTTAAATATATGCATAGAATAATGGTTTGTGGACGAGTTTCTTATGTTTCTTCTAATTTTTGAGAAATGTGTACAAGAAGGTGGATGCAAGTCTCACTCTCCTTCAAAAGGGTGGATTAAACGCAATAGCGTTCCTGAGGATGGAATGATTATGTAATTTTTTTGGTTAGCCTCTCGACTATATATTTGTTATGTGCTAACAAATATAAAAGCAATTCTCCCAACTATTATGAAATATGGAAAAAGACCAACAGAACACCTTTCTTTTACAAGTATAACTGTTCACGTTCTTTTCCTCCAAATATTAAGGTGTTTAGCTTTAACTGATTTTTCTAACATCATATATCTTAAAAAATGATTGCTATTTTAACACAAATATAGAAAATGTAACATAAGGAAGCAGAGGTTGAAGGGGTTTTGGTCGGTTCTTAATCACATGTGACTTGATGGAGTATCTAGTGGTTTGGCATAAGTACGCACGGTTTAGATGAAAGTCCACAGGTAATTAAGATTGACAGAGAGTTTTCTCAAGTCCAGAATGATTTATCCATTTTCCTTCTTCATCGAACTTGTTACTTCAAACAGAGGCCTACCTGATCTCTGTCCTTTGTTCCTTGGTTCGGATATGAGCCAATAAGTCATTTCGTTTAATGGATTATATATTGGTAGGCAATCCACATTTCGCCGGCCGGCTGTCTTGATCTCTAGTGTAGCCATATGGTTTCAAAGGGATTAAAAAGTTTAAGTTTAAGTCAAAGGAATTAAATCATTTTATCTTCCGTCATGTTGAGGTGTGGATGACTTGGTGGCTTGTTATATGAAAGATAGAAAGGTAGGTTTTGATCATAAGTTATAAAATTACCATTAAACTATAGAAGACTCTGATGTGATAAATGTTTAAAATCAACAACAACAAGAACAATAATCTATTTTGAAAGTAATATATGAATTGGTTAAATAGTTGATAAAACTGACATGGTTAGTGAAATTTAAACAAAATAAAATTTTGAAACCTAATTAAGAAAAAGATAAAAAAAAAAAAAAACTAGAAAAAATAATCTTAAACAACATCTTGTAAGTCTATTTTGGACATCTTCTAAGCTAATTTCATGAGGAACTGGATCTGTAGAACATGCTTATAAAATCTAAACTTGATTCAATAATTAAATTAAATATTCTATTTTTTTCTTCTCAAATATCGTTTGATGAATCTAGAATTCTTCTTGCACTTAGACTTGTCTATTTGGTTCATGAATGATCCACGTCAATTGTTATATGTCCTACTTCATTCAAGAATCAACAAAGCATCTTCTTCTATATTATAAGATGGTTTGGTTGTATTAATCAATCAAGTATTTCTAGATCAATTAAGCTACTAGTTCTTCATTTTTTTTTCTTCCAATGAGAAAAATGTTATCCATGAACTAAATTATGAGCGGAGGCAATTGCAACCTCGTAAAATCAAATGAAATGTGAGTGTTTTAATACTTTAAACCTTAAGATAATATGTATATGTCCTAAGCTGCACCACTCAAGAAGATGAATAGGTAAAAAGAAACAAAGAATTGAAAGCAATGAGATAAATGAAGGTTGTAAATATTGAAAGAAGATATTTTGAAAGAATTAATGGAGTAAATTTACATACTTGGATTTGGCCAAATTTTTCATGTACTAAATTTCCTATTTATATTTATATAGTGATTGAATTTCATCTAAACAAGTAATATATATCAAACAAGAAGGCATTTTAAATCCTAATACAAACTAAAATTTTCCTTTACTAATACTCACATCAATCCTAACTAATCTAAACAACTTAGTCAAATTAACCCATCAAGGACTCTCATTCTAAGTAGGATTGACCCCTCTAATCAGTCATGTGAATTTAAACTCCAATGATCAATCACTTTTTTATATCAATCATGACTTCTGATCATCTAATCAATTGTTCTCTAGCTTTCTTGCTTGATTAGGAACTTTCAAACCTAGTTGATTGTTGTTCACGATGTTTTCAACCTTATTTTCTCTATTTAGATATAGATAATTACTATTCATATTTGCTTAACTTCGAACACCATTGATGAGTCATATCAAGAATAGGATTTCTTTATTCGGTGTAAAAAAATAAAAATAGCTTTGTGGACAGTGTAGCTAACCAAGAATGCTTGGATTTTCAATGAAATGGTTCTAGATTAGGATAATTTTTACTACTTGACTTTTTCACATGGTTGTTATCATATGTAAGTCTCTAGATACTCACTTTTGTTATACTGGTACAAATTTGGTGAGGAATTCTAATGAGGAAAGCTCAACAGGGCCAATAAATCCCAACCAAACCCAAGAAGTGGAATGAGAAAAGAAGATAAAAAGATGTGGGAAGAACAAAAGAATGAGGAAAAAAAGATAGACCTAATTAAACCCATGCTTGTTTAATCAATGTAAAAAAAAAAACAGAGAGAGAGAGAGATGAAGGAAGTGAAAAAGGACAAAATAAGGTTCAGCCCAACTAAGGCTAGAGATGAGAAGGAAAAAAGAAAGAGAGAAGGAAATTATGGAAGAAAAAGATAAAAGGCAAGCCTAGTCAAGCCCATGCTAGCCCCACCGAGGCCAAATAAAAAAGAATGATATGAGAAGAGAATGAAAGGAAAAGGAAACAGGGTAAGCCTAACTAGACCCATAATATCCCAACCGAGGTTAAAGAAGAAGAAAAAAAAGGAGAACATGCATGTCTAACCAAGCATATTCTAGTGCATCTGATGTTAAAGAAAAGAGAAGGAGAGAAGAAGGAAACAAGGTGGGCTTGACCAAACTTATAATATCCCAACCAAGGTCAAATAAGAAAAAAGATGAGAAAAGGCATACCTAACCAAGCTTATGCTAACACATCTAAGGTTGAAGAAGTGAGAATGAGAGAAAAAGAGGAGGAAATAAGAGGGAAACATAGCAGGCCTATACAACTCAACCGAACAACTCAAACGAATCTAAATGGAAAGAGAGAAAAGAACGAGAAGAGAAAGAAAAAAAAAAAGCCCAGACCCACACTTTTCAACCCAAAACTTTGACAAAGTTTATATACCTTTTTGTAAAAATCACATCATGAAAAGCCACCACTATTATCCTTTATATACATACATGAATTCTCGTGATAAAAAGTGATATTTTAGATGCCACCTTATTCTCCATTGTGAATATTATCCAGATCCTTCTTTACAAAATAGGCACATGTAGTTAACAATATGAGCGTCCATTTTCAAAGTTCATATTACAAGATAATCACATGGTGATAAACAATAAAGTAACAGTTTAACATGATTACTCCATAGAGAGTATGGAACCCTATTTCCTGCGATAGGTTTGCAACCTTACTCTTTTTTATTGATATAGGATACAAAGCGCATGGCCCATTAAAAATATAAGACCAGGTGTATGGGCTTGTCAAACTAGGCACAAGTGCTTATATAGGCCTTTTTTTTCATTTTTTAGGTTTTTTTTTCGCAAATGAAAACACTCCAAACAACATGTCATCTACTTACTAAGATTCTGACAACTAGAAAGGTGGCTGGGAAATCAAGCTAGGGTTTTTCAAAGAAAAAAAATCTATTTTAAACCTAATTTCAAGTAAAAACATATAATAAACATCAATAATACATTCATAAACCAATAAATCAATTCAGAACGCCCTAAAATATGTCTAAAATTACAAAATCAAACTAAAAAAATTACTTCTTCTAGCAAGATGAAGAGCTAAAACCCCCTTAATGGAACTTCTCTCGTTGAATAAAACTCATTGACACGAAGAACTAACTTCCTCGTGGTTGAAAAGTGGCTAACCATTTACTTTCTCTCTTTTGTCATTTTTCAATGATTTTCTCTCTTTTCTTGCACAAAAGATTGAAAAATTAGAAAAATAAAGTTTTGCATCAAAACTAAAATTGCAAAAATTAAAGGGATTGGAAAGGAATTCAGAGAAAATTAGGTGGACCGAAGAGAACTTTTCACTCTAATTTTTAAAAAGCCACTTGGTTCCGTGTTTTATACTTTAGCTCTTTGTCTTTTAATTTGGCATTATATAACAAATTTTATGTAATTGGTCATTAATTTGGACAAAAAAAGATGTAATCATAAAAAAAAAAGTTTTATCATCAAATTAAAAAAAATTGGCACAACTTTAATCCACATTGATATATGTAAGAAACCAAATAGTGTCAGAGTAAAGTGAGTTCTGTTTTAGTTTTTGTTGTAATTATAATGAATTACTACTGCACCCACTCTGTATAATATAAAAACTAAACAGGAAAAATAAAATACTTTAATAGTTTTTTTAAAAGGAGGATGGTATATGTATATATGTTCAGCGAGAAAGCACGATAATTGGATCGTGTGTTTCACGCGAGATGAGAAGAATGCTCGGATGACATACAAGTTACTTTGCGTGTGATCTACTGATGTGAACATTTGAGCAGATGAACCCTAGATGGAGGAGAGCGTGTGGGTAGGGTTGGCTGGTCATGGAGGTTTAGAATTTGACGGTGAAGCTAATTAACTATGGTTAACGCAAAAAGTTGACCAGGTGTGGGTCAGTTGAGAAACAGCCAAATAGCTTTGTTTTAAA
>Ga0307515_10016750_pt1 | contig 13405 bp, 11 predicted proteins | sample 17_EM_MG_FD_194513 | JGI IMG/M metagenome (GOLD analysis project Ga0307515, IMG submission 194513) | Populus trichocarpa ectomycorrhiza microbial communities from riparian zone in the Pacific Northwest, United States - 17_EM | ecosystem: Host-associated > Plants > Roots > Unclassified | place...
TACATAGAAATCATAGACTGCTGGTCACCTCTACACAGAACCTCGTCTGCATCGCCAGTTTACAAACTCCACGACCTCACGGTGCATAGCCATATCCTTGCTGGGATGTGGAACATCTGTTACTGGCAACGCCTTCCATCGTGTTCTCCTGCGAGATCGGCCAAGAACTCGTTAGGAAACGACTGATGTCCTTAATATTAGGGGAAAATTCTCGCAAGTGGTCTAGATCTCGGTCTTTCGTCATGTTTCAAGATCCCTTTTGCTGCAAGGAACTTGCAGCTGTCAAAAAAATACAGACAGCTGGTAATTTAAAACCTACCAGTGCCACTGGGTACCACTAGCTCGTCAGGTAGAGTAAGAGTGAAACGGTAAGGTGTTTAGACCTAGAAGAATTTATATTCGGGTATCTCAAAGCAAGCACTAAAACAAGGACGTATTTACAACTCTTAAAATTGACCATACCCCCACATGATTTGCCCCCTTTTACCGAAACCCAAAACCCAAAATGCTATACACAGACACTCATTAACGACCACCGATTTGTCCCTTAGGAATAGGCTTGATCCAGAAAACAGCCAGGTTGATAGCAATAGTAACAACACCAATAATCCAGAACGTCTTTCCATAGTTCACACCCAAGTATCTGAAGATGATAGCGAATATGATACCACCAAAGTTTCCAGTGGCTCCAGTGACGCCAGAGATGATACCATTCGCGAATGGGTGGACATGGGGCACAAGGGCGAAGTTTGCGCCATTTCCAGCCTCGAGGAAGAATGCCATTCCAGCCACCAGACCGAACATAGTAGAGTGAGACTTGGAGTTGAGAACACCGATCGCGATCTGGAAGCAGCCGCAGATGATTGCCAACGAGTGGAGCCAGATCTTCTTGGACCATACGCTCCCAGACTTCTTGTAGATGAAGTCAGCGACGAAACCACCCACGGGACGGAAGATGACGTTCAGGAGACCGAACATAGCGGCCCATCGTCCGGTTCCAGTTTGGCCGAGCTTAGGGAAGTTATGAAGGTAGTAAGCACCGAGGATGGAGTTGATGGCGAGCTCGGCACCGAATGAGCAGAAGTAACAGAAGGCGACCACGGCTGTTTGAGGGGAGAAAACGACGTGGATTGCTTCTTTGAAGGAAGGTTTGACGACTACTTCTCCGCGAGCGGTGTCTAGCATCTGTTGTTCGTCCATCCTGGCTTCGTGGTCATAATCGCCGTGCTTAGCCTTCGCAATGCCGCCTTCCTCCTCCATACGCTTCTCGTCTCCGGAGTTGGAATTTGCAACACCTCCTTCGACCTTGCGATCAGTGATGGCACCTGGGACGTCAACGATTCCGGCGCGGATACCATGGGCTTGGAGGTTTTGTTGAACGGCAAGGTGACGTTCTGACCATTTGCCAGTTGGGGTGTCTTGGCAGAGGAGGAGCACACCAAGTGCTGCGGCGGTAATGAGGATAAATGGGACGATGAACGCCACTCTCCATGCCACGTGAGCTGAAAGATGCTGCTTGCTGACAAGGGAGTCGAAAATAGCGGGCATGACGAAGTATGTGATTCCACCACCTGCGTTCCCCCATCCTCCTGTCAATGCATTGGCAGAGCCGACAACATTCTTGTCGAAGAAACCTGTTGACCACACTTGACATGGGACGAAAGAACCCCCGAGGATACCAATGAAGAATCGGAGGACCATGAGGCCTGCAGCAGAGTTGACAGTGCCGGCGAGAGCAGTTGGGATGGCGCCAAGGAGTAAGCAAGCAGCAAAGGTGACTCGCGGACCAAAACGATCACATGAGGGTCCAGCAACGAGACGTACGAGGAGAGTGGCTGTAAGTGCGATGATGTTGGAGTTTGCGATCTCGTTTTGACTGAGGTGGAGATCCTTCTTGATGGTGACAGCCAACAATGGTGGAAAGGCATACCATGAAAGGAATGCAATCATGAAACCGAGCCATGAGAATGTCTGTGGCTGGAGTTAGTTGTTGTCCAAGCCAAATGGTTGTATATATCTCCCACAAGCGGCATAAGAAAACAGTGATGGCAGGGCTACTTACAAATACTCTTCCATATTTGTTGATTGGGTTAAAAATAGGAATCGAACGAGCTTTTCCGTTGACCGGATTGATCTCTGGCGCCTGCCAAAGGGAAGCGATATTAAAGCCCATGATTGTCGAGCGATGCCTTGGTAATTTGATATTAGATATCCGAAAGATATTGACCACGATGCCAAATAATGATCGAGGATCAGCGTTCGAAACCAAACGCTCGGGAGTTGTCAGGCGAAGGTAGATTGCTGGAGGAGGAAACCTGAATGTCCGAGGTGAACCTGCCCTTATAAACTTATGAGATTAGCGACGTCCACCCGCAGTTCAAGACATCTCCGGTACTTCACTGAAGAGAACTCTGCTCGTCCAAAAGAGCAAATCCGCGGGTGAACCGTGCGGAGATCTTCAATGCCATCCTGTGAGTGGCCTAGGAGCTTACTGCGTAGACTTAAAGGTAGTGGAGACGCCAGTCCGAGTTAGGATATAGCCAGGGCTAAACTGCGTTCTAACAAGTATTCGCGGCGGTGGACAGCCTCAAATAGAGATGCCACTCACTGATTGAATCCAAGGAGATCTGCTACAGTGTCTGGGAATGTCGATCCCCAGATGTGACAAAGATGAAGGTCTGGAACAGCTCAAGACTTTAAATCCTTCAATAACATCACTAGGAAGGAGGATATGCAGATCGGAGATGCCTTATAGACCTTAGGAAGAAACGAGAAGATGTGCCGAAGAGGTGCGGAACAGCTTGGGTTTGTATTGGGGGCAAGACAGCAGCGTAAGAGAGAAGCTTGTTTGGTAAGGTGTTTAAGGGTTGCTGGTAAAACAAAAAAGCAACCATGTTATTGCTGACAGCCTCACTGGAGGGACCGTACGGCATACGACTCGGGAACTTCAGCGTCAGCTTGTGCTGCCAGTGAAGTGCTCCAAACTTTTGTTGAACAGGCTCCGCCTTACGGAAGCTCTTATCGGCATGCATTGTTGATAATAGCTGGTACGGTGCAGAGGAGCCAACCAATCATAGCGGCCTTTGCTGGTAAGCAGTATCTTTCTGGCGCAAGTGCTTGGCCGATTCATGTCGTTGGTGATGGGGAGAGGCGGCGAGGCACGCGCCTCCGGTTAGTCGTGATACACCGAAATCTGGGCCGAAAATCAAACCCCCATTACTTTCTTTAACAGCCAGCACACTTAGGTTCCCTTAAAAAATAACATTAGTTGATGCGCAGTCCATAGGATTACCCTCGATAAAATTGTAAAAACTTGATTGTCACTGCTATGGAAGTCAATATAAAAACAATTGATTTTCGGCCCGGTTTTCGGTGTATCACAACTAACCGGAGGTGTGAGATTAATAAGGGGCCGTCATTCGGACAAGGTTGCTGAGAGGGTTGAAGCAAGCCCTTATCTCTGACGAGTCCCGAAATGGAATTGCGAGCTCTTTTCCGACCCACCTCAAAGATAAGCACAGCAGAATCGCATAAATTTGAAAACCCAACATAAACCTCTCGATCTCTGCGGCTTTTCCCCTAGACACTCTTCCCGTCGAATTCGAATGCGAATGATCAGCGTCGATGGCACACCACCTTGAGCAGAAGGCTCGAGAATCGGGATTTCATCCGTACCGAAACAACACTACTGTAATTCAAACAGCAGCGCCAGCAACTAGAATATTTCCATATGGAGCCCAGATCCCCTCTGCCGGAATCCAAGGGTACTTGCATGCGTTCCCTTGGAGGGAGCAAGGAAAACCTTCTGTCTTTGATAATATATTCCATCTCCGGAATTGTGTAACCCCCACAAGTCAGCGTTATCTTTTGGCTGTTCACCCAATCATGGACATTTTCCTGTCGCCTTTGACGCTGAGTCGTGTGGATGCGCCAGCATCCCGGCCAGCCTGGGATCTGCGCCTGCGCCTGGCTAGTTGCCGACAGAGGTGGAAGTCGCAGTTTGAGACTGAGGATCTGAGCTTGGTGTTGGACCTCCAACGATAAATTCTGGAATTTTGGTGATGTGATTGATCCATTGCCTCAGTTTGGATATCCCGTAAGTACGACGGTATCCTGCACTCGCTGTCTCGCGGAGATCTAGGAGAACCTGACGGTCAGGGTTGTGGAAAAGGTCTTTCCTGTCAAAGGTTGAAGTGAGATATGAGACTCCCCGAGGGATCATGCCAATAGACGCCTTTCTTTTCAAGAGATGCTATTCGATATCTACAGTATCCAAAACATGGTCTCTCGCGCAATTGCTCTCTCAGGGGAAGACTGGACCTTCAGTGCTAGGAACTCACTTTTTCTTCTGGCACAGCTAAATAGGAGCTCCCAACCGCAGACGCTCCTTATCGGGAATCAATGTCTCGAAGACCTTTGTGGGCTCGCATACGAATGGGGACTTGAGAGACGCGTGAAGAGAGCCTCGCAGGACTGAAATCCTGAATTGGAATTCCTACAAACATTTTATACATCCTCAGCTAGGGAGGGAAAGTGCAGCAGAATCATTTCAAATCTGATTGACGAAAACTTGCAGAAACTCGAAGCTGCATTAAGATATTCAAGAATTGGAAGTGGTTGGAAGATTTGAGAAGGATGGTCGTAGATACCGCACTTGCAGCTTCCATGGTTGGGAAGACACTCCGAAACTTGAGCGTCAGTGAACATAGAAAGCAGCGTCTAGTTCTAGCAATGCAATGATGTCAATTCCACCCGGAACGACGTTGAATGCATTTCAAGGGAACATGAAGAAGTTGTACTTGAGAAATGCCAGAAGCGGTTAGTGAAGCGGGGAATGTGTGAATCACGGTCACGTGTAGGCAAGCTAAACTAAGACGCGTTCACGGTTCACGATCTCGGATACATAGGACGACTAAAAAGTAGTCAACAACACCTCGAATTGTGACCCTGATCCGCTTCTAGAGACGGGGGAACATGCCAATGGATCCATCTGGACATGTTCGCGATATACTGGCCTCATGACTCGACATAATCTCGACAGTCACATTTCTTGGTTGTTGTCACACGAAGTCACTCCGCCCGTGGGCGTGCGCGCTGCTCTTCCGACGCATTCGAGACTCGAGGAAGGAGTTGCTGATGAAGAATTGGGGGAGGGAGCAGACGAGGAAATAATACGACAGTTACCGAGTCCAGCTCCGAACCGTCAGATTTTGGAAGTCGATGTTGTTCAAGATTTCCCACGGCCAGCGATCCCCTCCTCGATAATTCCGAGATCGCAGTGGCCAGAATCTCAACCAGGTCTACCAGAGGGAATAATGGGCACACTCACATCAGCATCGAAACCAACAAAGCCGAAACTCATGAGCCAACATCAGCTTGCTACACCCGCATCCACCACCACCTCTACGGCTCCCTCTTCGCTCAAGCAGGGTTATGCAACCTTCTTACGAAGTAACAATGGTCAGCTCTAGAGTTTACGCTCAGTTGTGTACGTCCAGCTGACAATTTTAGGTACCCCTTCTTCGAAACCATCAAATGACATACCTGTACCCAGATTCGCGAGAGCATTACAGAACCCTCAAACTCCTCGACAGACACCTCGTCCAACAATAGAGGTCGAAACGGATACGGTGGACCTGACCGGAGATGACCATAGCCATAGCGAGAGTTTTGCCTCACGGTCTAGGAGTGTTGAGGTTTTTCGCGAGTCACAGAAATTATGGGACGAAGGCTTAGCTTCGAGGGCAGAGCCTCTGTCAAGGACATCGAAGAAACGAAAGAGTGGTGAGATGTCGCCTGAACGTCCAAAGAGGACGAATACGGGTACTTCACACTCTCCAGACTCTGTCAGAGACCACGAGACGGGTTTGGATGGGTTTGTGGACATCGACGACGTGATGCCTCGCTCTCAGAAGTACCTCACTTCGCATCAGAACGCTGTTAGCAAATCCGTACGGCCAAGTATCGAAACCACGAATGCTAGGAACGAGTTTGAAGAGGAGTGCCAGGTCACTGAGACCATCAGCAGAGTGACTCGGACTAGAAAAAGCTTTAGCAGAGTTCCATCGTTGACTGGGAGCATTACCCGGGACCCAGCCTGCCCACAACTGGCGCGAATACCTACATCAACAAATATTGGATCTGAATTGGAGTTCGTGGAATCTGGTGCCGCAGTCCAAGTAGTAGCATCACCTGCCTCAAGATCCTTGAAAGGTCCCACTGAATCTTCCAGGACACCACAAAGGCGGCAGAAACGGCGACTACAAAGGACAGTCCTAGATTCTGAGGACGACGATGTTCTTTCTGATGTCGACAAAAGAGCGAGCTGTTCCCCTCATCCCTCGGTTAAGAAAAGCCCTCAAGTCATCGACTTCGTCAAAAGTCCTAACCGGCATGGGGTGCCCAATTTTCAGTCGACGGAGCTCAAATGTCGAAACGCCAATGAGTCCAAGTCAAAAACCGGTAGCCCGTTACGACCTATAAACCAAAATCTCGTTGCAAGGCAGGAGAGTGTTCTGTCCCCATTTCAGAAAGACTCACCCACGAGACTATCCGTGGTGAAGCAGCAGTCGGGCCAGCCAACACCAACTCCTTCACTCGGACTAGACGACAGGAAGTTGGTAATCTCGTACCTGAATCAACCCTCCTCAATCAGTCTCTATCGCCAATGGGTTCTCAGTTCGCTGTTCCAAAACGCAGTTGCCTCGGCGGAGTACGAGGACGAGCATGAGGTCGCTCCTGTTCATCTGAAAGAAGAGCGGAAGTCTTTGTTGGAGAAGAAAAGAGCGTACAACAGCTTGGAGGGCCTGGCCGAGCGCTGGCGAAGTTTAACGACAGAGAAGAGGACTCTAACGAAGAAAATTTCCGAGCTCGTCGAACTTTTCGACGACGTGAGCGTCCTCGAGGAGCGGTCGTCGGTTTTGACTCGGGATATTCGGACAATCGAGAAGGAGGTAGGACAACTTTTGCATGCTTCTGGGGCCATAAACGATGGGTTTGGGACAGGCTCGGACACAGATAGTACCGCCGCTATTCGTACGGAGCCGACGGTACACGATAATACAGCCCCCTTACCATCCGGATCCAGCGTCATAGGCAGCGCTCAAGTCATTCTGCAGACACAGATACCCGTCTTGAAGTCAGCATCCACTTCAAATCAGCGTGCGAGAGAGGAGCAACTGCCAAGAAATTATTCTGGAGAACGAATCCCACTGGCCCTTCCAATTCATACATCGCCGCCCCCGGTCCGACGCAAAGCCCAGGCTGATTCATTTTCTGTACGTCAAGAATCTTTGGTATCTGGAAATGATTGGACCTCACCAAAGGGCAAAATGAAACAACCAGATTTCTACCGTGATCAATCGCCCATGGATTATGGCTTTGACGCTGATGATGGTATCTTTGATGACTATCTGGTGGGAGAGGCTGAGCTTCACAACGATGCTAAGGTTCCAGAGGACATACCAGATGATGTTGAAGACGAGTATGGAGACGATGAGGATGACGAAGACCTGCTTGAAGTCGCTCAAGAAGTTGAAAAGAGACACTCTCTGCCAGAATCCCTTACCAATCGTCCTAGCCGAGCGAAGGTCTCACAATCTTTCGACAGTGCGCCTGAATCATCGAAACGAAATAGGTCAACTGTTAGGAAGACCATGTACTCTCATGTGGACCCTGAGCACGCCGGAATGCTGAGACATCCCTGGTCTGAAGACGTCAAGAAAGCTCTGAAAGATCGGTTCAAACTGACAGGTTTCCGTTATCACCAACTTGATGCGATCAATGCAACACTTGCAGGGAACGATGCCTTTGTTCTTATGCCAACGGGAGGAGGCAAATCCTTGTGCTACCAACTACCAGCTGTGGTCCAGTCAGGAAAAACGAGAGGTGTGACGATCGTTATCTCACCACTTCTCAGTCTCATGAATGACCAGATTCAGCACCTTCGAAAAATCAACATACGAGCAGCAACTTTGAATAGCGGGACAACAACAGAAGAACGCAAAGAAATCCAAAATAGTCTCAAAGAGGCCTACCCTGAGCAATACATTCAATTACTTTACATAACACCGGAGATGATCACCAAGAGCAATTATATTAGCACCACTCTATCTCGTCTTAATAAGAACAAGAAACTGGCTCGAATCGTCATTGACGAAGCACATTGTGTGAGCCAATGGGGCCATGACTTTCGGCCGGACTACGTCGCTCTGGGGCAAGTGCTGAAGCAGTTTCCAAACGTTCCGATCATGGCATTGACAGCTACCGCCACTGAGAACGTGAAAGTCGATGTTATGCACCAACTCGGCATGAAAGAATGCCCAGTCTACTCCCAAAGTTTCAACAGGCCTAATCTGCATTACGAGGTCCGAAAAAAGAATGGGAAAGTCACGAGTAAAGAGTGTCTTGCAGAATATGTCGATCTGATCAAGGTCAAGTACAAGAACCAGTCCGGTCTCATATACACATTGTCCCGCAAAGGCACCGAGCGATTGGCCGCAACACTACAAACTAGCTTTAACATCAAAGCCCACCACTATCATGCGGACATGCCAGTGCCAGAAAAGGCAAGAGTTCAGAAGGATTGGCAAAGCGGCAAGATTCAAGTAGTAGTTGCAACAATCGCCTTCGGCATGGGCATCGATAAGGCAGACGTGCGATTCGTTATCCATGACACGATTCCCAAAAGCTTGGAAGGATACTATCAGGAGACTGGCCGAGCAGGACGAGATGGCAAAAGATCCGGCTGCTATCTTTATTACGGATACTCAGATACAGCAGCTCTGAAGCGATTCATCTACGAGAATGATGCTAGCCCTGAACAAAAGGAAAGGCAGCGAAGAATGCTTTCCAATATGATTCAATTTTGCGAAAATCGTTCCGATTGCCGCAGGGTCCAGGTGCTTGCTTACTTTGGCGAAAAGTTTGCCAAGGAGGATTGTGAACACACTTGTGACAATTGTAGTTCCGATACAGTCTTCCAAGACGTTGATTTTACAACACAGGCCAAAACGGCCATGAAAATTGTCCAGAAGCTCCAAGGCCAGAAAGTCACATTATTACACTGCGTGGACATATTACGAGGTGCTTCTACGAAAAAGATCAAAGACAGTGGCCATAATAATGTGGAGGGTTTTGGGGCTGCAGAGCATATGGCTCGAGGCGAAGTCGAGCGCCTCTATTTTCAACTTTTAATGGAGAATGCATTGTCGGAGGACAATGTCGTGAGAGGCGGCTTTGCTTCGCAATACTTATGTGTTAGTAATTCAAGCCTGAATTGTGTTCAACAAACTAACTTGTTGACAGCTCGGGCCGAACTACCGTGATTTCTTGAAAGGCATACGGAAGCTCAGTCTACAGGTACAGGTCTCAGCATCGCCTCCAGCAAGACAGAAGCAGACAAAATCAGTGAGACCACAATCCACGATGGTATCCTCTCCCGCTGCCCAACGAAGAAAACCTGCCGAGAGACTTGGATATGGCGCTGACGAAGATGATTCTACTCATACCGATTTCGTGGTCTCGGATGACGAAGAGGACGCATTTGAGCCGATCCCAGACAGAAGGCGTCGGAGAGAAGAGACCCTTGGACCACCAATCACCCTGGATGAGCGAATGGCAAGTCTCCCCGATTTCCACCGTGTGTCGGTCACTCAATTCGTTGAAGCGGCGAAGACCTTGGAGGAGAAGATCCGAAACAAACACAATCTAAGGAATCCATTGTTCACCGAAGCCAATTTCCGAGAAATGGCCATTCGCTGGACGGTGACTTTAGGTCGGATGATGCAGATACCTGATATCAACGGCGAACGAGTCAAAATTTACGGGCCACAATTCATTCCTTTGGTTACTGAGTACCGTAGCAACTACAATGAGACTATAAGCAGATACCAGGACGACCGGATCATTGACAAACATGAGAATGTCATTGATCTAATCAGTGACGAGGAATGTGAGGAAGACAATGACCTCGATGGTGAAGACGAAGCCACCACCCGAGAGGCAGAACAGGGATCGAAATATTTTGCGAAGCCGCAGTATGGTTCGAACTTGAAGAGTGGAAACGCCTCCAGCCGTAATTTGCCCTTTGCTGCTGGATCTGATGCCAAGTCCTCAAATTACCGGGGCCGAGGCGGCTCGTATCGTGCAAAGAGTCGTGGGGGGAAGAGATCCTTTTCTCGGAAGAGCAACGGATCTGCCTCTGGTCAAAGCAATTCTGGCGTTAGCAAGAGGAAGTTCTCGGGCGGAGCGAAGAAAACGCGGGCAAGTAAATCTGGAGGCAGCAATTCTACCCGAGGGTCAACTCTAATGAGAAGTTTTGGCAACAACGGAGGCGGTGGCATGGGTGGTGGTGGTGGTGGAATAGGTATGATGCCAACATAGTTCTTAATGCGAGAGAGGCACATTATCAGAAACCCATTGTTTCTTTGGGTGTAGCATCTTTGCTGGAGTCAATGGAAATGGGCTTCGGCTTGGGGTTTGGGAACTGGTCTGATGGCACATATTTTTTGATCGGCATTAACGGCTGCGGACATCTATACCACTGTGGTTGATTCTTAGAGCGGTCGATATGCTGTAGCTTAGAAATGAAAAGTTCGATGTCCAATGATGATTAAGGAATGATAATACAGTTGCAAGTTGTTAAGTTCATTGCACTCATGCTTATCCATTGTCGTATACAGTGCATTACTTATGTGATAATATGTAGCTTCTGTCAGTCCCTCGCCTCTAATGTAAAGCAATTTGGTCGAGAATCATATGGCAAGAGCAATTCTTCAAACTTGTCGAGAACAACTTTGATTGAAGTCACGTGGGGCATCCAGGCTGGACTACCTAAACGGAAGCGACGACATCACTGCTTGCTTCCACACCATGCATCTGTCCTCGGCAGAAAAACCATCTTGGTTTGTTTGTTTGTTTGGTTAGGTGCATATAGTCGACACGGAGAGAAGCAAAGCTCCACAAGCCCCTACAAATGCCCCGAGCAAAAGAATTCTTCAATGGATGTGTCACAGTGGCAGAAAATACCGGGTCAACAGTCTGCTTTTATTGACTATCTACAATATCTCAAGATTCATACACAGTATTCCGTTCTCAATGTTTCTGTTTTCAATGTTTGCGTCTTCAATGCTTCCCTTCACAATTCGCCGTTGACATTGCTCCGGCCACAGCGCTCCATTCAAAGTGTTCCGACCATGGTTCTCAGTGATACGCGATCCCATTCTAAGAGAGTCCTAGGAACTTTTTGTATTCTTCCTCCGTAACTCCTTCCGGGATTGCTGTTTCCGATTCGTACCAGTCAGAGACCACATTCGAGACATTCGACACCAAATTCTTGAGCTTATTCGTCTGACTGGTTATATGCCTCTGCCACCTATACCAGGAGAGAGGCGGCATGATGATCTGCTGCTTCAAGATGAACGCAGACGAGACGTTCACATTCTCGGGAATCTTGACTCCCACAATTATATGGTAGTCTTTTTCACCGGTGATCTGGTTGTAAACCTGAAGGTTAAGATCAATGAACTCGAAGCCGTATTGAACACCGTGTTCATAGATCATATCCTTAATACCAAAGCGGACTTTAGAACCAAGCTCAACGGGACCCATGTGAAGAACTTTGTCGAGGAGTGTTGTGCCAGTTGGCTCTTGTGGAAATGTCTCGGCCGAGACATGAGAGTAGGACTTAGTTCGGGGCTCAGGGTGGTCGAAGCAGAGAGTGATTCGGGCTCCGTTGAAGTCTAACGTGCCTACACACCACTTATCCTTAACGCCATTCTGAGGTTCGAGGACACTGGCGATTCTTTGATGCATTGACGCGTCGACGATGCCTTTCTTTGGAACCTCCGTAAAGATCGTGATACGATTCTTGAAGTCCGGATCGAAGGTCTCGACAACGGATCCGCGTGGATAAGTTCGGGAGATCTTCGGGCGGGCATAGACAATCAAATACTCACCAGCAAGGCTACGTTGGACCTGCCAAGAGTCAGAAAAGTCATTGAAAAGCCTTTGAGTTTATGATTTGCTTACCTGGGGCATTGTCATGTTGAAGAAGTAGGCACTTCCAACGAAGTTAGACTCCGCCTCAGCTTGTTGTGGAACAGTGGTAGTAGTCAAGGAGTAGCTTTGCGGGTCCTTTGCAAGAGCCTTTCTGTAACGCTGCTCAACGATGTCCCTGCTATACTTTGTTGATGGTTGCTTGGCTTGAGTTGTGTTGGCACCTTCGAGATCCATCTGGTAGTTGAGTTTAGTGTCCTTTGGATCCATTCTTCCCATGGCACGTTCGTCGTTTCCACCCTTGCTGCTCGATCCTCTGTGTCGGTAGTCGGGACCACCCAATCCTTTATAGTTGTTTCCTCCCATGCCGCTCATCTCACTGCTTCGATCATCCATTCCACTTATAGGACTGTCATTTCTACCCGTCTCGTTTTTGAAGCTCATGGTAGCTCTCGCCTTGTTCTTATCTCCGCCCAGGTTCATGTCAAATCTGACACTTTTTGCTGACCACCTCTCTTCCTCCTTGCCTTTGCCTTTGTCCGCCATCTTGATAGAAGACCAGGTGGGTAGCGGTGAGGTCAGCGCTAGGTCGGGTTCTGGAACTTGTTTACCAGTAAGCTTTATGCGACCGGCAGTAAATAATTCATAAAGAGCTTATACTCACATGTCTCGGACGTGTGTATAATCACTGACTTCTTTGTCTTGACGTACAGAACAGGGAGACCGTAGAAGGTCGACGCCAATTCTGGTTCTGTAGACTTGTCTCTCAGTCAGCACCATGCTGCCGATTGCATATACGCTTCATATAGAGGTTATACTCACAGTCTCGGGACGTGTTCACGACCGCCGACCTCCTTGTCTTGAAGTTGTGTGTAAGACGTCGGAAGATCGACGCGATGCCTTTGTTTAGGGAAGGAAAGGAAATTTTCCAAATGAGGTTTGAATCCTTTCAAAAGCCTAATCTGGCTCGCCGCTTTTCGGATATGTCCGCGCTATACCGTGAGGGGATAATAATGTGAATAGCCTCACAGTCCGAGGCGGCGCCGCCGCCGGCGTACCTTCAGCTTCCTTGAAAGCATCAGGGAAATTTTTCGATAGCTGACGGATAGTTTGTGCTCGCAATCTATTCTGTTATCAATCTCTGAAGTATTTCTTGAAAAATAGGGGGTTTGTTTACTTTAGCTCCTGTGTTGTCCGAGCTCTACCGATATCGATTGGCATAAATTTTGGGTGATAGTTTGTTTATAAGAACATTATACACTTTATATATTTTACGGATCTGACAACGTATATCTAGTACTCCCCAAACGTTATCTTCAGAGCTAGTCCTTGGGAGGGTTTCAGAACAAAGGTGGTCCCCCGTTCACACTTATGCAGCCACAATCATTGTGTTAGTTGTTGTCCCAAA
>Ga0307515_10016751_pt1 | contig 13404 bp, 7 predicted proteins | sample 17_EM_MG_FD_194513 | JGI IMG/M metagenome (GOLD analysis project Ga0307515, IMG submission 194513) | Populus trichocarpa ectomycorrhiza microbial communities from riparian zone in the Pacific Northwest, United States - 17_EM | ecosystem: Host-associated > Plants > Roots > Unclassified | place...
TCACCACCACCCGCAACCACGGCCTCACCGTCCTCGACGCCATCACCCGCGCCCTCACCGGCCAACCCTGGCTACCCGCCGCAGCGTAACCAGGCCCCATTCACGACACCACCCGTGAATGGACTCTCTACTGAGTGGATGGCTCTTTGGCGCCACCGCGGTCCTTTGCGGAGGCACCGCCCTGATCGGGCTGTTCGCTGCGGTCAGCTGAGGACCCAACGCCGCGTAGCCTAATTCGATCTTGGAAGCCAGGCCGGCGGACGACAAGTCCATGACCTGCGAAGATGCCTCGCGCCTGCCCGGCACAGGCGGCCGGCTGCGCCTGACTTCGGGTGGCCGTCTGGATCTTGGTGACCTGCGGTGTGTTCGGCGGGATTGCGTATCAAGGTCGCAACCGTCGGCGTGCTGCCCGCATCGCGGGCGGTCGAGGCTGGGGGCCTCATCGCGGGAGGGGGATGCGGGCCCTGGGATTCCGTCACGGGATGCGCTATCGACAGATCACCCCGGATATTCACGAAAGTGCCAGGTCACCGCCTTGATCAATTGAGGCTACGCGGCATTGTCTGAGGACCTCAACGCGATCGTGGCCGTGGCGGCCGAGTGCAGCCGTCGGGATGCTGGCGCGTATGGTCGGGCGGTGAACCCCGCCGACCTGCAAGGCCTTCGATCGGGAGACCTCGAGACCCGCGAAGCGCATGTGCACCACCTGCTCGACCGGGCCAGGACGCAAGGTGACAAATCGGCCATCGCGGCGCTGCACGCGCTCGTCCGCGACTACCGGGATTTCCACAGGTCGTTGTATTCGCGGGCGATGAACCAGGCGGCCGTCTTCGCCGACGTCGGACTGCAGGAGCCGTTGCTCGCCGCGCTCGTCGACACCCGATACAACTGTCAGGCGTGGGCCGCGATGGGTTGCGCGGCCATGGACATCCGGGCCGCCGTGCCACAGCTCATCACGCTCCTCGACCACTCGCAGTGGATCGTCCGGGGCGAGACGGTGACCGCGCTCGGCCGCCTCGGCGACGCCTCGGCCGTACCGTCGCTGCGACCGTTGCTCGGCGATCAGGCCGACTGGCTTCGCCAGCGCACCGCCGACGCCCTGGCCCGCATCGGCGGCGACGCGGCGCTGGAGGCGCTCTGGCACGAGTTTGAAAATCGGCGGTTCCCCCGGATCGGCTATCTCGCCAGCACGCTGGCCTTGTTCACGCCGCAGGTGGTGCCCCGGCTGCTGGCCGCGGCCGACAGCACGGATCCGGATCAGCGGTACTGGGCTGCCATCGCGCTCGGATCGACCGGCGATGATCGTGCGGTACCGACGCTGGAGCGGCTGATGGCCGGCGACCGTGGCGTGACCGTGTTCGACGGGGAAGTTCGCGCGGCGGCGAAGAAGGCTCTGCGCACGCTGCGTCGCATCCAAGCCGCCATCGCCGAACGAGAGAGCGCCGAGGCACAGACCAAGGCCGGCTGAAGAACGCCACTCGCTGCGCGGCCGATCAGTCCGGCAAGGGGTCGACATGGCCGTGCCCTGCTTTCGCGAGCATCTGCAAGGGTGTCAGCCGACGGCCACCCGGTTGCGGCCGGCCCGTTTGGCCTCGTAGAGGCCTTCGTCGGCCACTTTGATCAGTTGATCGGGCAGGCCCGTCGTGGGCACGGAGGCGGTCACGCCGACGCTGATCGTGACGATTCCGGTGTCCGCGCCGGCGTGCGGCTCGCCCAGGTCGGCCACGGATCGGCGGGCCCGTTCGGCGACCACCAGCGCGGCGTCGGCGCTCACGCCCGGCATCACGATGCAGAATTCCTCACCGCCATAGCGTGCGACCAGGTCCGTGCCACGCACGCTGGCCTGGACGGTACGCGCGACGAGGCGCAGGCACTCGTCGCCGCCCTGGTGTCCGTAGTGGTCGTTGTACTTCTTGAAGTTGTCGATGTCGATCATCGCCAGCCCGATCGGCTCGCCCGAGCGCAGCGCGCGCAGCCACTCGGCCTCGAGGGTGTCGCTCAGCCTGCGCCTGTTCGGTAGGCCGGTCAGCGGGTCGGTGATGGCCAGCAGTTCCAGCCGGTGGTTCGCCTCGGCCAGTTCCTCGGTGCGTTCGGCGACCTTGCGTTCCAGCGACGCGTACACCAGGGCGTTGTCGATGGACACGGTCAGCTGCCCGGCGATCAGCAGCACCGCGTCCAGCCGGCCCATCGAGAACGCGCGGCGGGTCAGCCGGTTCTCCAGCAGCAGCATCGCCCGGGGTACGCCCTGGCTGAGCACGGGCACCACGAGCAGCGAGCAGTGCCGCACCCCGGCCAGGTAGGGATCGCGGGCCACCCGGTCGTCGCGGGAGGCGTCGTCCACCAGCATCGGTTCCCGGGTACGCTCGGCGTACCGCAGCGCGCTCAGCGGCACCAGGCCCCGCTCGGCGGCCTCCGGCAGGCTCAGCGTCTCGCGGCCGGAGCCGGCGTCGACGGCCAGCCGCCAGCCGCCCGATTCGTCGTCCCACAGCACCACGTGCACGGCCGTGGCCCCGGTCATCGCGCTGAGCACCTGCTCCACCCGCAGCCGCAGTCGGTCCAGGCTGGTTTCGGAGCTGAGCGCGCGGGCCGCCTCCAGCACGGCCAACAGGTCGATCATATCGGTGGAGATGTTGACGCTTCGCGAGGTCTCGAGCGTGGCGTCCATCCGGGCGGTGGCCGGCGCCGGGGCGAGGAACGGGTGCCCCTGTTCCAGCTGGCGGACCTTGCCGTGGGCGCCCCACGTGGCGTAGCCGTACCGGGCCTCGGTCAGGAATTGCCGCCCGACGTGTTCCATTCCGTACGCCAGGAAGAACAGGCCGGCCCGCTCGGCGATCAGGGCCGCGTGCCACGGCCGGCCGGCGCCGGCGGCGTCGCACCCGGCGGCGTCGAACGCGGCCGCGCCGGCGGCGAAGTCCCCGATCGCCCACGCCCGCTCGGCCTCGGCCAGCAGCCGCAGGTGCCGGAAGTTGCCGGGCTGGTCCGCGGCGCGCTCGGCCAGGAAGTCGCGGCTGCGGTCCAGGTCGGCCAGGGCCGCCGCCCGCTCCGCGCCGTCGGCACCGCGGGCGCGCTCGGCCGCGTCGAGCGCGAGCAGTGCGTGCGCCGGCGCGCAGGTGTAGGTCGCGGCCATGAACAGCTGCATCGACGCCGCCGCGGCAGCGTGCCGGGCGAGTCCGGCGCGGTCGGAAAAGATCGCCGCGGCGAGGGCCCGGGCGACGTGGAAGTTGACCGCCGCGTTGGGGGTGCCGGCCAGCGCCTCGAGTTCGGCGTCCTCGTCGAAGGCATCGTCGGTGAAACCGCCGGGCACCGCGGTCTCCCCGCGCATGGCCCGGATGAACTGGCGGTACGGCAGAAACGTCGCCCCCGCGTGGTCGTTGCCGACCCGCGCGCAGAGCGCGAGGGCGGCGTCCACCTCCACGGCGTACGCGTCCAGGTCAACGGCGCAGTCGAGCAGCTGCGGCACGGACACGAAGTAGGTATTGGCGGCGGTTTGCTGGTCACCGCCGCGCAGCAGCCCGTCGCGGGCCTCGTGGGCCAGGCGCACCGCGGCCTCGAGCGGTTCGAACCAGGCGATGGTGCAGAGCGAGTGCAGGAACTTGGCCTGCGAGGTGTCCGGCTCGTACCCGCGCGCTTCGGCGACCGCGAGCACCCGCCGCACCGCGTCGTAGCCGGTTCGGTAGTCCCCGCGTACGTTGATGGTGACGACCCCGGCGTGGCTGACCGGACCGACCAGCGCGGCGGTCGCGCCGTGCCCCGCCCACACCTCGCCGGCCTGGGTGACCAGCCAGGCCATGGTGAGCGGGTCGACGAGGAACGCCGGCAGGATCAGCCGGTTGACCACCTTGGCGACCGCGACCAGCCGCCGGTCGGTGAGTTCGGGCCGGCGCAGGTCGTCCTCGGCGTCGCCGTGGGCGAGCCACGCGTACAGCGTCTCCAGGCCCGCGCCGACGCTGGGACCCAGCGCGTCCGGCTCGGGCACCGTCAGGCCGAGCCGGCCGAGCTGATCGAGCCCCAGCGCCACCGCGTCGGCGAACCGGCCGCGGTTGTTGAGACTGACGACCTGCGTGCAGGCCGCGCCGGCGTGCCGTACGGGATCCGGACCGCCGCCGCCAGGAAGGTCTCGGCCGCCATGTGGTTGGTGACCAGCCGGGCCGCGGCCGCGGCCGCGCGCAGCAGCGGCGCCACCACGTGTCTCTCGTCCGGGTCGGACAGCTCATCGAGGGCGGGCAGGTACTGCTGCGCCGCCGCGAGGGCGTAGTCGGGTACAGCCGCCAGCCGGCGGGCCAGTGCGAGGTGCAGCCGCACCCGCGCTGCCGGCGTCATCCGACCGTACGCCGCCTGCTGCACCCGGTCGTGCCGGAAGCTCGCCACGGGGGTAGCGCCCCGGCCGACCACGACGAGGCCGTCCTCCACCCCGGGCAGCAGCGCGGTGTCCACCGCGGCAGCCGGTTCTCCGGCGGCCGTCCGGAGCAGCTCCAGTTCCATGTCGCCGCCCAGGCACGCCATCACCTCGACCAGCTGCCGTGCGGGCACCGGCAGCGCCTCGATGCGCGCCGCGAGCAGGTCCACCACGTCACCCCGGCCGACGAACCGGCGCACGGTCGCCGGATCCCAGCGCCAGCCCTCACCCTCGGGCACGAGCGCGCCGTCCCGGCGCAGCGCGTTGACCAACTCCAGCGTGTCGAATGGATTCCCGCCGGTACGCGCGGCGAGCTGCTCGGCAAGCGGCGCCGCCTCGGGTACGGGCAGCCGCAGCACCTCGGCCAGCAGCGCACCCAGGTCGCCCGGCGGCAGGTTGGCCAGGCGCAGCTCCGCTGTCGTCCCGCCGACGCGGCGCAGCCGGGCCAGCACCCCGGTGAGCGGGTGCGCCTCGTCCACCTCGGCCTCGCGGAACGCGCCGAGCACCAGCACGCCGGGCAGGTCCGGCTCGTCCAGCACGGCGTCCAGGAACCCGAACGCGGCCGGGCCTGCCCACTGCAGGTCGTCGACGAAAAGCACCACCGGGCGCGCACAGCTCGCGACGACGCGCAGCAGGTCCAGACCGCCCTGGCGGATCCGGGCGGCGGCCCAGGCCGGGTCGTCGGTGGCCTGCTCGGGCGTCAGGCCCAGCAGCGAAGCGAACGGCGGAATCACGGCCGCCGCGAGGGCGGCGTTGGAGCCGAGCGCGTCCAGCAGGCCGGCGCGCAGCCGGGCCACCTCCTCGTCCGGCTCGGCCAGCAACTGCGCGCCCAGCGCGCAGAACGCCTGCGACACCGCGTCCGCGCCGAGGTCCCGCCGGTACTGGTCGAACTTGCCGCTGACGAACCGGCCACCCGCCGCGGCCACCACCGGCCGTAGCCGGTCGATCAGCGCGGTCTTACCCACTCCGGGCGGGCCGGTGACCAGCGCGACGCCGCGGTTGCCGGCGCACGCCGTGGCGAACAGGCCACGCAGGGTGGCCTGGGCGTCGTCCCGCCCGACCAGCCGGGCCGGCGGTTCCAGCCGCATCGGGAAGTCCCGCTCCCCCAGCGCGAACGCGGCGTCGGTGCCGCTGAGGTACGCGTCGCGCAGCCGGGCGAGGTCGTAGGCGAGGCCCTCACCGCTCTGGTATCGCTCTGCGGGCTCCTTGCACAGCAGCCGCATGATGACGTCGGACAACGACCGCGGTATCTCCGGGTTCACCTCGGCCGGCGGCACGGGCACCCGGGCCAGGTGGTCGTGGACCAGCCGCAGCGGGTCGCCGGCGCGGCCGAACGGAGGCGCGCCGGTGGCCAGCTCGTACAGCGTGGCGCCGAAGGAGTAGAGGTCGGCGCCGTGATCCACCGGCCGGCCGGTGCGCCCGGTCTGCTCAGGCGCCAGGTACGGCAGCGTGCCCGCGAGGCCCTGCTCCTGGACCGCGGTCAACCGGTCCTCGGCGAGCGCGGTCGACAGCTCGAAGTCGATCAGCGTCGGCTGCCGGTCCGGCGCCGGCTCGCCGTCCACCACCGGTACCAGGATGTTCGCCGGGCTGACGTCGCGATGCACGATCCCGCGACGGTGGACGGCCGCCAGCGACCCGGCCACCCCGTACGCCAGCTCCAGCAGTGCCCCCGGCTCCCACGGCGCCGGGATCCCGGCCAGCGAGCACGCCGGGGAGTCGACGAAGTCGAGCGTGCCGTAGGCGGCGGTCCCCGGCGCCAGCCGCGGCGTGCCCTCGACGCCGTCGAGCCGGCGCAGCACCGCGAGCTCGTTGCGCAGCCGGTCGGCCGCGTTCGCCCCCAACGGCCGTTTGCTGATGACGACCGCCGAGCCGCCGGGCGGCCGGACCCGGACCACCCGGGTGCGGTCGCTGTCGTACAGCACCTCTTCGGGCCCGCCGGTGGACTCCGTCTCGCGCCTCACAAGCCCCTCTTCGGCGGGGTGAGCCGCCGCGCTGAGGATTTGGCGGGGCTACCGGGCGGTCTTGCCCGGGAAGCGCTTGCCGAGCGTCCGGCGATGGCCGGCGGGCGGAGCCGCCGCCGGTGCACCGGCGGCCGGCGACCCCCGATAGCCGCGAGCGTCCTGCGCCACCGTCTCGTCGGCGTCGTTCTTCAGCGCCTGCCGGATGGGCTCCGGGGTGACAGCGGACGTGGCCATCGAGCGCCGGACCTCCACCGACCGGTCGTCCAGCAGCAGCCGCAGGTCGGCCTCGTCCAGCTCCACCGCCCGCACCAGCGCGGCGCGGACGTCGGGCGACGAATCCCGGGCCAGGAGGTGGCGCTGCTCGGCGGTGGTCCGCTTGTTGATGGCGACGCCCTTGCGCACCCGCACCGTGCGGTCCCGCAGCAGGGCCGCGATGACATCCGGGTGGTAGGTGTGGCTGGCCAGCCGCTCCCGCACCTCCGGAGAGGCATCCTCGACCAGGATCGCCGCCAGGTCGGGCTCCAGCTCCCACATCTCCGCGGCCAGGCCGCGCAGCTCTTTGTCCTGCGCCTTCACCATCAGGTGACGCACGCGGGCGTCACAGGCCGGGTTGGCCGCGACCGCCCAGCGCACCCACCGGTCGGCGTCGCCGACGAGGCGCAGCAGGTTTCCCTGGGAGGTGGCGGGATTCCTCGCGACCGCCTCACGGACCGTGCGATCGCGATCACGCGCGAGCGGGCGCAGCGCCTCCGCCGGGGCATCCGGGCGGGCCGCGACGGCCGCGCGCACCAGGGCCGACGGGTCGGAAGCCAGCTCGTAGAGCGCCCCGGGGGCGGTCGTGCGGTCCTGTGCGAGAGCGACCCGCGCGTCGATGCTGCCAGACAGGCGCTGATTTCCCATGGGGCGAATCCTCTCACGATCCGCCCGCACCACCCTCATCCGCGGAGCGGGGCAGGGCGCCGCCTGGTCTCACCATCGATCCGCCCGAGAAACCCGGCCATACCCAGGAACAGTGTCCGGGCGCCGACAGCGATCGGCGGCCGTGTCGCCGAAGATGACTGCGCCCGTGAGATCGACCCCGGCAGGAAGGTGAGCCATGCCGTCTTCGCGACAACCGGCCGGTGCACCGAGCGACCCGGCTGCCGCACTGCCCGACCCCGGGCGTGCTGGCACCCTCGACGGTCTGGTCGAGCAGCTACGCCTGCTGAAAGTCTGGGCTGGCGACCCGTCCTACGAGCGGATCAAGGACAGGGTGAACGCGGCCTGGGCCGCGGCCGGGCGTCCTCCCAGCGAGATGGCCGGCAAGACCACGATCTTGGACTGTTTCCGGCCCGGCCGGCGACGGCTGAACCCCGACCTCGTCGTGGCGGTGGTGCACGCGCTGCGTCCGGACGTGGGATACGTGACGCAGTGGCAGCAAGCGCTGCGGGTGATCGGCAGCCACGACTCGGCGGCGGCGCAGGTCCGGGTCCAGGACACGCTTCCGCCCGTTCTGGCTGGGTTCACCGGCCGCGGTGGCGAACTCGACCAGATCCGGCAGGCACTACGACAGGGCCAGCAGGATGGTGGCACCGTGGTGATCTCCGCGATCGAGGGGATGGCCGGGGTCGGCAAAACCGAACTGGCCGTTCACGCCGGGCATCTGCTCATCCAGGAGCAGCCGTTTGACAGGGTGCTGTTCGTGAACCTGCGCGGGTATCACCCCGACCCGGCCCAGCCGCCAGCCGACCCGGCCGCCGTGCTGGACGGCTTTCTGCGGCTGCTGGGGGTTCATGGGCAGCAGATCCCCCACGACCTCGCCGGCCGCATCACGCGCTACCGAAACCTGCTCGCGGGCACCCGTACGCTGGTCGTGCTGGACAACGCCGCCGACGCTGAGCACGTCCGGCCCCTGCTCCCGCAGACTCCGGGTTGCCCGGCGCTGGTCACCAGCCGGCACAGCCTCACCGGCCTCCACCTCGCCACACACCTGACGGTGGACGTGTTCACCCCCGGCGAAGCCCTGACGTTCCTCACCCGGGTCGCACCCGACGTCCCCGTCGGCGACGACCCCGACGCCGCGGCCCGCATCGCCCACCGCTGCGGGTACCTGCCCCTCGCACTCGGACTGATCAGTGGACATGCCAGCCACGCACCGGGTTGGACGTTGACCGACCACGCCGACCGGCTCGACGAACGCCACCGCGAGCGGCACCTGGACACCGGTGTAGAACTCGCCCTCGACCTGTCCTATCGGCGCGTGCCCGCCGAACAGCGACAACTATTGCGACTGGTCGCGATACACCCTGGCCAAGATCTCGACTTGTACGCAGCAGCGGCCCTGGCCAACTGCGACCTGCTCACCGCCCGAACCCATCTGGACCACCTGTGCCGAGATCATCTGCTGCAACAACGCACTCCCGGCCGGTACACCCTGCACGACCTGGTCCGCGCCTACGCCGCACGCCGGGCCGGCGACGACGACTCCCCATCCGAACGCCGGAAGGCCCTCACCCGCTTGTTCGACCACTACCTGGCCACCACCGCCACCGCCATGAACACCCTGCACCCGGCCGACGCCCACCGACGGCCCCGAATCCCCCCGGCCGGCACCCCCGCCCAGGCCCTGACCGACCCGGACACCGCCCGCGCCTGGCTGGACACCGAACGCCCCACCCTCGTCGCCGTCGTCGCACACACCGCCACCCACGGCTGGCCCACTCATGCCATCCGGCTGTCCACCAACCTGTACCGCTACCTCGAGGGCGGACATCACACCGACGCCCTCGCCGTGCACAGCGCCGAGCTCCGCGCCGCCCGGCACACCGGCGACCAGGCCGCGCAAGCCCACGCCATGTACGGCATCGGCACCGCCCACCTACAACTCGGCCGGCACGGCTCGGCCGCCGAACACCTCCGGCGGGCGTTGCGCCTGTTCCGGCGAGCCGGCGAGCCGGCCAATCAGGCCCACGCGCTGAACAACCTCGGCGTCGTCGAGACGCTGCTGGGCCGCTACCGGCCGGCCGGCGACCACCTGCGCCAAGCGTTGACCCTGTTCCGGCAGGCCGGCGACCGGACCGGCGAAGCCCGCACGCTGGGCAACCTCGGCAACATCGAGGGACGGCTGGGCCGCAACCGACAATCCGCCGACCAGCACCGGCAGGCCCTGAACCTGTGTCGCGAGGCCGGCGACCGCAGTAGCGAGGCCGACGCACTGAAAAATCTGGGCAACGCCGAGGGACGGCTCGGACAGTACGGGCCGGCCGCCTACCACCTCCAGCAGTCCCTGAACCTGTTCCGGCGGGCCGGCCACCTCACCGGTGAAGTCTGGGCGCTGGACGGCCTCGGTATCCTGCACACCCGCCTCGGCCAGCCCGCCCAGGCCACCGCGCACCATCAGCAGGCCCTGGTCATCTGCCGCGAGACCAACGACCGAAACGGCGAGGTCCGGGCCCTCAACGGCCTCGGCGAAGCCGCCCTCATCGCCGGTCCCCCTGCCGACGCCCTGACCCACCACACCACCGCCCTCACCATCGCCGCCGACATCGGCGCACCCGACGAGCAGGCCCGCGCCCACACCGGCCTCGGCCACGCCCACCACACCGTCAACCACCCGACCCGCGCACGCGAGCACTACCAGCACGCCCTGACCCTCTACACCGGCCTCGGCATGCCGGAGGCCGACGAGATTCGCGCCCGCCTCGGCCGCCCTACACCCGACGGGACAACGGAAATCATCACGAACCGTTAGGTTTGTGCCATGAAGTATCCCCGTATCGCATTCGCGTGCGTTGCCGCGGCAATGGCGCTGGTGCTCTCAGCCGAGGGAGTGGCCGTCGCGGCCGCTCCCTCGTCCACGCCCGAGGTGCCGGCCGGTGGCCTGCCGGGCGTGTCTGTGCCCACTCTCAACTGGACAGACTGCGGCGACGGTGTATATCAGTGCACACCCGCACAGGTGCCGGTCGACTACCGCCAGCCGACCGGGCCGCTGCTCACCCTGCAGCTCCGTCGCTGGCCGGCCGCCAACCCGGCCACCAGGATCGGCACCCTTTTCCTGTACGCGGGCGGCCCGGGCAGTTCCGGCTGGAGCTGGGTCCAGTCGTTCGCCACCTCGTCGCCGCAGGAGATTCGCGACCGCTTCGACATCGTCGGCTTCGATCCCCGCGGCGTGCAGCGCAGCCAGGCGCTGAGCTGCCTCGACGGCGCGACCTACCGGGCACAGTGGGCGCAGGTGTCGACCCGGCCGACCCCGGACGGCTTCGACACGGCCGTCCGGCTCGCCCGCGAGTTCAACGCCGCCTGCCAGGCCAACTCCGGCGACCTGCTGCCGTACGTCGGCGCCGAATACCAGGCCCGCGACCTCGACCTGCTGCGCGCGGCCGTCGGCGACTCCAAGCTGACCTACCACGGCGAGTCCTACGCCACCTACGTCGGCACCGTCTACGCGAACCTGTTCCCCCACCGCGTCCGGGCGATGATCCTCGACTCCGGCTACGACCCGCAGAAGTACGCCAACGAACCGTACGCCTACGACCATGGGCAATACCTGGCGACCGAGTCGGGGATGATCCGCTTCCTCGACTGGTGCGCGGCCAACCCCAGCCAGTGCGCGTTCGCGGCCGATGTGCCCGCGCCGACCACCGCGAAGCTGGTCGACAAGGTGCACGCCGTCCTCGACTCGCTCGACGCCGACCCGGTCCGCGACGAGACCGGTGCGGTGCGGGTCAACGGCGCGTCGATGCTGTCCGAGCTGACGTTCCGGCTCAACGGCGGCACCCGGCGCTGGGTCGCCCTGGGCGACGCGCTGCACGCCGCGGAGACCCGCACCGGCTCCCTGATGTACGAGATCGGCGACTCCGACGCGACGTTCAACGCGGTCAACGTGTCGGTGGAGTGCGCCGACCGGGTGTACCCGCGCGGCCTGACGGAGCTGAAGAAGCGGCTGGCCAAGGCCGCCACGGACGCGCCGCTCACCGCGCCGGGCATGGCGTACGGGCCGCCGGCCTACGACCAGACGCACGCCCCGGCGTGTCTGCAATGGCCGGCCGAGCGCAGCAGCCGCTACACCGGTCCGTATACGGCGCACGGCTCGGCGCCGATCCTCGTCTTCGGCAACACAGGCGACCCCGACACCCCGTACGTGGACTCGGTGGTGCTGTCCCAGACCCTGGAGAACGGGCACCTGGTGACATGGGAGGGCGAGGGCCACACGGCCCGTCGCAAGAGCGCCTGCACCGAGGCGTACATGTATGAATATCTCCTGCGGCTGACCGTGCCGCCGGCCGGCACCGTCTGCAAGGACGCGCCGATCCCCATGTAAGTGAGCGTTGGGTCGGCCGCCTGGGCTCGGCGACGGACGTCTACCTTCGCCGAGCCTGGCGGCGACAAGACCGCCGCGCTGCGCAACCCCTGGTCGATCAGAACCGGCGGCACGGGCTGTCTGGAGTGCGGCCAGGTAGGCCGCACCGCCGGCATTGTGGATGACTATTTCAGCGCCGTCCATCGTTGCCGGGCAGGTCAAAGCGTTCGGCCAGCGCCGACATCTCGTCCTGCTGCTCGGTGTGGTCTGTCGAGGTCACATTGACCACCACCCGGGTCACGCCCTCCGCGGCCAGTGTCTCCGCTCGCTCCCGCGTCATCGAGATCGAAGCCCACCTCGTATATTCCAACGCGCTGGGGTCACGCCCGGCCGCCGCAGCTTCGGACCGGGCCAGATCGAGCTGAGTGGTCCGCTCCTGCGGACTCAGCATCCCGCCTGGAAAGTATCCGTCACCCCGCTGCCCCGCACGGCGAGCCGCGGCACGACTCGACCCGCCAACGTGAATCGGCAGGGTGGTCACGCCATACGGCTTCGGGAAGCTGCACAGGTCGTCGAAGTCGAAATACTCGCCGTGGAAACTGACGCCCTCCGCGCCGCCGGACCACAGCAGCCGAAGCACGTCGATCGCCTCGTCGGCGCGCCGACCCCGGGAGCGGAAGTCGACACCCACCGCCCGCGCCTCGCCGGGCAGGCTGCCCAATCCGACCGTCAGCAAGCGCATACGTCCCCGGGAGAGCACGTCGATGGTGGCGAGGCGCTTCGCCAGCACGACCGGATGCTGGTACGGCAACAGCAGCACACCGGTGCCGAGCAAGATGCGGCTGGTTGTCGCCGCGACGAAACTCAACGCGTCGAGCGGGTCGACCAACGGCAGATCCGGCGGCAACTCCATCGAGCCGAGCATCGCGCCCCGGTAAAGCGCCACATGCTCGGGCATGTACAGCGCTTCGAAGCCGCACGCTTCCGCGTGACGCGCATAGGCGACCATATGCTCAGAGTCCACGCCTAGCGAAGCAGTGCTGTAACTGATAGCGAACTTCAAGACCGATCTCCATCGCGGCAGGTGTAAGACGGTAGGCACGCTAGAGGTTGCCGCCGGTGTCAAGGCAACGAACATTGCCAGAGCGGGCAACAGAACCGGCTCGACTGACTGCACTACCTGCTTCGTTCTGTTCCCCAAGCTCCTCATCACGACACACGCATGTGTCGCCGGTAGATCCTGACTGCGTGACGGGTTCCCGACCGGTCGGCCGTCGTCACGATCATCGGCTATGTCAGCAGCCGGCAGGCTGCGCAGCGCCTCAGCGACGAACGCGAACGCGACGAGAAGCACCTGCGCAAGGAGAAGGAGGCGGAGAACCGACGCCTGCAGTTGGACGCCGCCATGCGAGCCGGTGCACTGTTCGCGCCCACCGCTGACAAGCCTCCGACGCCGGCGGCGGCGTCCGGGCTGCTGGCCCTGAGCGGGTCAAAGGGTGCGTCGGCACGCTGGTCAAGGCACTCCTGCCGAGCCTTCGCAAGCTCGGTTACACCGACTTCCTTCAGGGAAATCAGAAGGTCATGCTGCGCGATCTCGAGACCGCCGGCGAAAGCGCAACGGCCAGCCCGGACGGTTTCCTCGACCAGCTCGTCATCTCGCGATCGGAACAGCTCGAAGCATGGGCCGCGGAGTGCGGCACGACGGACTACCACCCGGGTGCGCTGGCGACGGCAGCACATGCCGGCCCGGCCGACCCGGGACCCGTCCT
>Ga0307515_10016752_pt1 | contig 13404 bp, 10 predicted proteins | sample 17_EM_MG_FD_194513 | JGI IMG/M metagenome (GOLD analysis project Ga0307515, IMG submission 194513) | Populus trichocarpa ectomycorrhiza microbial communities from riparian zone in the Pacific Northwest, United States - 17_EM | ecosystem: Host-associated > Plants > Roots > Unclassified | place...
TGGCTGAGCGCCGATTGCGGCGACGTGAAGCCGAGGCCGACGCCGGCCAAGTGACAGGCACTCATCCTGGCGGCCGCTGGGCCGTTGCACTCGCGGGTGCGGTGTCGCTCGCGGTCGCGATGGGCATCGGCCGCTTCGCATTCACGCCGCTGCTGCCGATGATGCTGCACGACGGCGTCATCGACCTGCACGGCGCGAGCTGGCTCGCCAGTGCGAACTACCTCGGCTACCTGGCCGGCGCGCTGCTGTGCACGTTCCAGCCCTGGATCTGGGCGCGCGTGCGCGGGCTGCCCGCGGTCAACGCGCCGACGCTGGTGCGCGGCGGCCTCGTCGCGACCGGCCTGCTGACGCTGGGCATGGCGCTGCCGCTCGCCGCGGGCTGGCCGCTGCTGCGCTTTGCCGCCGGCGTGGCGAGCGCGCTGGTGTTCGTCTACACCTCGGGCTGGTGCCTCGCGCAGCTCGCGCGCATGAACGAGTCCGCGCTCGGTGGCGCGATCTACACCGGCCCCGGCGCGGGCATCGTCGTCAGCGGTGTGTTTGCCAGCGGCATGGTGCAGTGGGGCTGGCCTGCGCAGGCCGGCTGGGCGATCTTCGGCGTGCTTGCGTTCGTCTTGACCGCGTGCGTCTGGCGCACGTTTCACGGCGCGTCATCGCCGGTCGCGCCGGCCGCCGCCACTGTGGCCGCGGTCGATCCAGGCGCGGTCGCACACGGCCGCACCGAGATCGGCTGCCTCGCGCTCGCGTATGGCCTGGCCGGCTTCGGCTACATCGTCACCGCTACCTTCCTGCCGGTGATCGCGCGCCAGGCGCTGCCGGGCTCACCGTGGCTGGACATGTTCTGGCCGGTGTTCGGCCTCGGCGTGATGATGGGCGCACTGCTCGCGACGCGCTTGCGCGTGACGCTCGACATGCGCCTGCTGCTCGCCGGCTGCTACCTCGTGCAAGCCGCGGGCATCGCGATCGGCGTGTGGAGCCCGAGCCTGGCCGGCTTCGCGATCGGCAGCCTGTTGCTCGGTATCCCGTTCACCGCGATCACGTTCTTCGCGATGCAGGAAGTGCGTCGCTTGCGCCCGCTGCTCGTCGCGAGCTTCATGGGCTTGTTGACCGCCGTCTACGGCATCGGCCAGATCGCCGGCCCGCCGATGGTCGCGCTGATCCTGCGTCACAGCCGCACGACCGGCAGCGGCTTTACGCTCGCGCTCGAGATCGCGGAAGGCGGCCTGCTCGCCGGTGCGCTGCTCTACCTGTTGATGCTGCGCATCTGGCCGCGCTGATGGAGCCCCTCGCACGCCGGGTACGGCGTGCGATCCCCCGAGGGGATGCGGGCCCGGCTTGGGGCGGCCCGGCGCTCGGCCCCGATCAGCGCCGCACGATCGTCGCGCCGGTCAGCTGCTCTTGTGCCTCGACCAGCGACGGCACGTACTTGCCGCCGTGTCCGAGCGCGCTCGCCAGCGCGAGCGACTGGTGCACGGCCTCGCCGACCAGCGACGGCACGTTGTGCGACTCGGCCAGGTGCGTGTAGTAGCGCAAGTCCTTGCGTGCATTGTCGAGCTCGAACTTGAGCCCGCCGAGGTCGCCGTTCAGCGTCTTCGCCATCGCCTGGAACAAGCCCGAGTTCACCGCGCCGGCCGAGACCAGCTCGACCAGCTTGGTCAGGTCGACGCCGGCGCGCGCGCCGACCGCGAAGGCCTCGGCGGTCGCGGTGCAGATCGCCTGCGCGATGAAGTTGTTCAGCAGCTTGATCGTGTGGCCCGCGCCCGGCGCGCCGACATGGATCACGTTCTCGGCGAAGGCGCGCAGCACCGGCTCGAGCTGCGCGAACGTGGCCGGGCTCGCGCCGACCATCACGTTGAGCTTGCCGAGCTCGGCCTCGACCGGCGTGCGCGCGAGCGGCGCGTCGACGAAGGTCACGTCTTTCAAGGCCGCGAGTGCGCGCAGGCGCGCCGTCGATTCGGGTTCGCTGGTCGAGCAGTCGACGATCACGAGGCCCGGCCGCGCGCCGGCGAGCACGCCCTCGGCGCCGGCGACGCTGAGCTCGACCTGCGGCGAGCCGGTGACGCAGACAAACACGATGTCGCACTGGCGCGCCAGCGCCGCGGGCGACTCGGCCTCGGTCGCGCCGGCCGCCAGCAGGTCGGCGACGCGCGCGCGGTTGCGATGCACCGTCAGCACGAGCGCATGGCCCTTGGCACGCAGGTTCTTCGCGATGCCGTGACCCATCAGCCCGGAGGCGCCGATGAAACCGATGCGCTGCATGGCGTTCATTCCAGCTTGATGTTGGCGGCCTTGATCACCTGCGCCCACTTCGCGACCTCGGCCTTCTGGAACTCGCCGACCTGGGCCGTCGTCATGTCCGCGCCCTGCATGCCGAGCTTGGCGAGGCGTTCGCGCAATTCGGGTTCGGCGAGGATCTTCGCGATCTCGCTGTGCAGCCGGTCGACGATGGGCTTGGGCGTGCCAGCCGGCGCGAAGATCGCCTGCCACGAGATGACCTCGTAGCCCGGCACGGTCTCGGCCACGGTCGGCACGTTGGGCAGGTTGGGCTGGCGCTTCGCCGAGGTCACCGCGAGCGGGCGCAGCTTGCCGCTGTCGATGTGCGGGCCGGCGACGACGGTGGTGTCGAACATCATGTCGACCTGGCCCGCCATCACGTCCTGGATCGCCGGGCCGCTGCCCTTGTACGGGATGTGCGTGATGTCGATGCCGGCCTTCGACTTGAGCAGCTCCAGCGACAGATGCTGCGAAGTGCCGCTGCCCGCCGACGCCGAGGTCAGCGGCTTCTTCGCCTTGCCGGCCGCGATCACGTCCGCCAGCGTCTTGTACGGGCTGGCCTGGTTCACGACCAGCACCGTCGGGTTGGTGCCGATCAGCGTGATCGGCGTGAACGACTTGACCGGGTCGTAGCCGAGCTTCGGGTACAGGCTGACGTTAATCGCGTGCGAGCTGACGGTGCCGCCGACCAGCGTGTAGCCGTCGGGCGCGGCGCGCGAGGCCATCTCGGAGCCGACGCTGCCGCCGGCACCGCCCCGGTTGTCGACGACGATGGTGGTGCCCAGCACGGCGCCGAGCTTTTGTCCGATCAGCCGTGCCAGCACGTCGGTCGTGCCGCCGGCCGGGAAGGGCACGATGAAGGTGATGGGCTTGCTCGGCCATTTGTCCTGTGCAAGCGCGGGCGCAGCCCAGGCGCTGAAGGTGGCGGCAGCGAGTGCGAGGAGGGCGAAGCGGCGGGTCGTGGGGGTCATGGGGTCTCCGGTTGTTCTGATTTTGCCGTGAGGCTCAGTCGGGCATCACGGTGTGGTCGGCCATGCGCTCCAGCGTGCGCACCAGCGCCGAATGATCGAGCTCGGCATCGCCGTGTGCCGCGCCGGCCTGCATCAGCTGCGCCGCGTTCGCGGTCTGCGGCAGCGCCACGCCGAGTTCGCGCGCGCCGGCGAGCGCGAGCGACAAATCCTTCTGGTGCAGCTTGATCCGGAAGCCCGGCGCGAAGGTGCGCTTGATCATGCGTTCGCCGTGCACTTCGAGGATGCGGCTCGCCGCGAAGCCGCCCATCAGCGCCTGGCGCACCTTGGCCGGGTCGGCGCCGGCCTTGCTCGCGAACAGCAGCGCCTCGCCGACCGCGGCGATGTTCAGCGCGACGATGATCTGGTTCGCGACCTTGGTGGTCTGACCATCGCCGTTGCCGCCGACCAGCGTGATGTTCTTGCCCATCAGCTCGAACAGCGGCTTGATGCGCTCGAACGTGGCCTCGTCGCCGCCGCACATGATGGTCAGGCTCGCGGCCTTCGCGCCGACCTCGCCGCCCGAGACCGGCGCGTCGAGGTAGTCGCAGCCGAGTTCGTTGATGCGCTTCGCGAAGGCCTTGGTCGCCATCGGCGAGATCGAGCTCATGTCGACGACGGTCTTGCCGACGCGGCCCTCGGGGCCGCCTGGTGATGCCTTGAGACCCGCGGCCACGCCGTTCTCGCCGAACAGCACCGCTTCGACGTCCGGCGTGTCCGGCACCATCGTGAAAATGACGTCGGCATGGCGCGCGACTTCGGCGCCGCTGGCGCAGCTGGTGACCTGGCCCGCCAGCGTGGCCGGGACGCTGTGACGGACGTGGACGAACAGGGTGTGGCCGGCTTTGATCAGGTGGCCGGCCATCGGCGCGCCCATGATGCCGAGGCCGATGAATCCGAGCTTCATGGCGTGTTCCTTGGTGAACGGGGTGAGTCGAGTCATCGTACAACGCGCGCCGGAGTTGGGTCAAGCAAAGCGGCGCTCACTCGGGAATCCCCCTGGCATGATCCGGCATGTTGTACGACAACCGCCACCGATGAATCAGGCGAGCTTGTCCAAGCTCGCCCGACACCAGGCCTGGTCGTCTGCAGACAGCTCAGTGAATGCGGCCCTGGCCTTCTCGAGCGCGCGTGCATGCTCGGCCCGGTTGCCTGCCGCACGCTCGACGAGGCCGAGCGCCTCCCAGCCGAACAGCCGCTCGAGCGCGGCACCAGCGTTGGCCTCGACGATGTCCAGACATGCTTGCGCATGCTGGCGCGCCTGCGCCAGGTCGCCAGCGCGCAGCCACGTCATCGCGAGCCGGTACTCGGCGCGCTCGACGTTCAGCCAGGTGCCGGCATGGCCCCAGTGGCGGCGCGAGGCCTGCGCGGCGAGGATCATCAGCGCGCGCTCATCGGCGGAGCGGTCGGGCTTGTCCGCGAGCGTGCACGCGAGGTTGTGTGTGACCGTTGCGACGGCGCGGTGCATCGGGTCGTCGTCGGCCAGCGCGCTGTGCTCGGCCAGCTCCAGCGTCTGCCGCAGCAGCGTGGCCGCGCGCGCCGGGTCATGCAGGTTCAGGTTGTCGGCCGCCATCGCGCCGACGCGGATGCGGTCGGACGCCGACAGCGTGTCGCCGGTCGCCGCGCGGTCGGCACACAGCGCGAGGCTCGCCAGCGCGCGGCGCAGCGACTGGCCGCTGCTGCCGTCGTCGCGGAATGCGCTGAGCGTGCGCAAGCCTTGCAGTGCGTCAGCGCCGGCTTGCCACTCGCCCAGGTGCACGCCATGCACGTGGAGCATCAAGGCCGCGAGGCGCTCGACCTGCGGCTCGTCGGCGGCCAGCGACTGCAGCGCGGGCCAGCGCGTGGCCACGGCTTGCGGGTGATCGGCGTGGTCGTTCCAGGCCTGGGCGAGGGCAGCGTCGAAATCCATGCGCGGTCTCCGGTGTGAAGTGCGAATCTACTCAATTTCGCGCAGGGGCTGTTATCTTGCGGCGCTGGTCCCACGTGAGGCGCGCGATGAAATCACTCGGCAAGAAGCCCGACGGCCTGCGCCTCGAGCGCATCAAATCGTCCCCGCTGTGGTCAGGCGAATCCTTCCGCAACATCCATCCGATCCAGCCCGGCCTGCGTGACCCGGCCGTGCCGCGGCCGTCGATCGGCGAGTTCTTGTGCGGTGGCCCGCGCCGCACGCCGGCTGCGCCCTTGCCGTCGCTCGACCCGCTTGATGCGTGGTTGCGCCCGCCCGACACCGGCCTGCGCGCGACCTGGCTCGGCCACTCGACGGTGCTGATCGAGATCGACGGCCTGCGCGTGCTCACCGACCCGGTCTGGGGCCCGCGCGCGTCGCCCTCGCGCATCGCCGGCCCGAAGCGATTCCAGCCGGTGCCGGTGACGCTGCACGCGATGCCGCCGATCGATCTCGTGCTGGTCTCGCACGACCACTACGACCACCTCGACTACCCGACGATCCGCGAGCTCGCGCGCATGGGCGTGCCCTTCGTGACCTCGCTCGGTGTCGGCGCGCACCTCGAGGCCTTCGGCGTCGCGCCCGAGCGCATCACCGAGCTCGACTGGTGGGAGTCGCACACGCTGCCGAATTCGGAGCTCACGGTCAGCGCCGCGCCCTCGCAGCACTTCTCGGGCCGTGGGCTGAAAGACCGCAACGCGACGTTGTGGTCGTCGCTGGTGATCCGCACACCGAAACACTCGGTCTTCTTCAGCGGCGACACCGGCTTGACGAACGAGTACACGGCGATCCGCGAACGCTTCGGTCGCTTCGATCTGGTGATGCTCGAGGTCGGTGCCTTCCACCCCTCGTGGGGCGACATCCACCTCGGCCCCGAGCACGCGCTCGAAGCGCATGCGCTGCTCGGCGGCGGCGCGTTCCTGCCGGTGCACTGGGGCACGTTCAGCCTCGGCTTGCACGACTGGGACGAGCCGCCCGAGACGCTGCTTGCATTGGCGCCGAAGCAGGGCGTGCAGCTCGTGATGCCGCGGCTGGGCGAGCCGGTCGAGCCCTCGCGAGCCGAGAGCGTGACGCCGTGGTGGCGGGCGGTGGACGCCGCACGCGGAAAGGCCGAACCTGCGCCGTCGGCCGAGCCGATGACGCTGCCCAAGCAGATGCCGTGGCCGGTGGACTGAATCTCCCAGGTCTTCAGTCGCCCCCGCCGCCGCAACCCGACCCGCCGCCGCAGCTCGATCCACCCCCGTCGCCGCCGCCGTCCCCACCACCACCATCGCCGCTGCTGCTGCTGCTGGACGATCCCGCATCGCCGAACCCGTCGGTGCTGCCGTCGAACGAGGCACTGCCGAAGTCGCCGCCGCAGTACGCCGAGCCGTCACCGCCGGCACGCAGCGCGCGGCAGTCGGGCGTGTAGCGAAAGCCATCGACGACGCCGAGCTTGGCGTCGAGCGCGAACAGCAAGGGCAGGCGGGTCGGCTGGCGCGGGTTGATGTTCTCTTCCTTGCAGCAATGCCACCAGACGCGGCGCAGCCCGGTGTTGTCGCGCTGCCCCGGCGTGAGCGCGACCGCGGGCGTGTGGTGCAGCATGCGACCGAAGGCGCGCCGACAGAAGGCCTCGTAGTGGCGCGTGTACAGGATGAACTCGTGCCACAGGTCGTCGGTCACCTGCGAGGGCATCGCGACGAACTGGCGATTGCTCTTCAGGTGCGCGAGGAAGAAGTGGCGCAGCGCGCGAGCGACCAGTTGCGCGTCCTTCGCCGGCAGCTCGCTGCGGCGCTTCTGCAGCCGCTCGATCAGCCCCTTCGGATACGCATAGCCGCGAATGAAGTCGGCGCGCCGCGCTGCGCGCAGCTTGTGCCAGACCGTCAGCAACGCGAGGCCGAGCACGCACGCGACCACGATCAAGGGCAGGAATTTCATGGCGCGAAGTATCGGGCACGCGCGCGGCGTAAAGGGCAGCCGTCGCGAGCCAGACCTGGGTGCCGCTGGCAATCCCACACCTGCGCTTGACATCACCCGTCGGCCGGCTACTATTTGAACACTCGTTTAAACCAGCTGGAGAACCATGACCTCGAAACCGGCGGTGCGCAGGCCACGATCCACGACCTCGACTCTGCGCGACGGCGACGCGACGCAGACCCGCGAGCGCATCCTGGACGCCACCTTCCGCCGCCTGGTGTCCGAGGGCTACGCGGCACTGAGCGTGCGCGAGATCGCCAAGGATGCCGGAGTCAACCACGCGCTGATCAACTACCACTTCCGCAGCAAAGATCAGCTGGTGATCGATGTGCTCGACGCGATGAACCAACGGCTGCTGGCGCGCCAGGCGGCCATGTATGAAGGCGGCGGCGGGTTTGCGCAGAAGTGGGCCAGCGCGCGGCGCTTTTACGAAGACGACCTCGCGTCCGGCTTCGTTCGTTTGCAGGCCGAGTTGTGGGCCGCCAGCCTGTCCAACCCCGGGCTGCGCGAGAAGTTTCTGCCACGGCTGTTGGCCTGGAAGAAGCTCGTGCTGGGTGGCGTGCGCGAGGCCATTACCGCGTTGCAGGCCGGTGGGACGAAGCTGCCGCCGCCGTTCACGCCCGAGGTCATCGCATGTTGGATCTCGGAGTTCTGGCTCGGCATGGAATTCGTCGACTTGCTGGGCGTCAAGGAAGAACAGGCCGAACATCGCGCGGCGCTCGACGCCGTTGAGTGGCTGCTGGAATGGCTCGACGCCCAGGCCACCAAGAAGACCGAGCCCGCTGTCCGCCGCAGGAGCCCCCGATGAGCGCACCCCGCCGCCCAACGCCCGAGCGCTTCGACCGGATCGCGGGCCCGTTGCCCGAGCCCGGCGCGGTGCCGGGTGCCGACGCCTCGCCGTTCGAGACCGTGCAGCCTGCGCACGAGGGCTTCATCGACCGCGATGGCGTGAAGCTCTGGTACGCCGTGTGGGGCGACAGCGGCCCCTGGATCGCCTTTGCGCCGCCACTCCAAATCGTGCACAGCCAGATGCTCAAGGCCACGGTGCCGTACCTGTCGCAGCACTTCCGCGTCATCACCACCGACGGTCGCGGCAACGGCCGTTCCGGTCGGCCGATGGGGCAGGCCGCCTACAGCTTCGATCACTTCTACGCCGACTTCGTGGCCGTGCTCGACGCGGTCGGCGCCGAGCGCACGGCGCTGGTCGGCATCTCGTCCGGGGCGATGACCGTGTTGCGGCTGGCGGCCGAACAGCCGCAGCGCGCGACGCATGTCGTCACGGCCGGCGGGTTTGCCGACTCGCTGCCCAGCGACGAGAAGCTCGCGCAGCGCCTGAAGAAGGAGAGCGAGCTGCTGCGCAGCGACTGGCCCGCCTATATCGACTGGTTCATGGGCACCATGTTCACCGAGCCGCATTCGACCAAGCCGTATGAAGACGGCGCGCACTATGCCTGGGCCACCAATGCAGAGTGGCTGAACTGGTGCCGCAACGCCTGGGTGGGCAACGACGTGCGCGAACTGGCACGCCGCGTCAGCTGCCCGACGCTCGTGATTCACGGCGACGATGACCGGCGCGTCCCGTATGCCAAGGGCCAGCAGATCCATGAGCTGGTGCCGGGATCGAAGATGCTCACGATCGCCGACGGCGGCCATGTCACGGCAGCCCGCGACCCGGTGGTGTTCAACCGCGTGTTGCACGAGTTCGTCGCCGGCGTGCCTCGTCAGCGCACCTGGACGCGTGCGATGAAGCGCCCGCGCCGCGCGCTGTTCATCTCCAGCCCCATCGGCCTCGGCCACGTGCAGCGCGACCTGGCCATCGCGCGCGAGCTGCGCAAGCTGCAGCCCGATCTGGCGATCGACTGGTTCACCGTCGACCCGGCCGCGCGCTACCTCGAGCGCGAGGGCGAACGCCTGCACCCGATCACGCAACGCCTGGCCAACGAGAGCCGCCACTTCGAGCAGGTGGCGGCCGCGGGTGATGAGCACGACCTGTCGGCCTTCTTCGCATTGCGCACGATGGACGAGATCATGAGCCACAACTTCATGACCTTTGTCGACCTGATCGAGGCCGAGCACTACGACATCGTGATCGGCGACGAAGCCTGGGACGTGGACTACTACTACCACGAGAACCCGGAGCTCAAGCGCCAGCCCTATGTCTTCCTGACCGACTTCGTGGGCTGCCTGCCGATGGAAGAAGGCAACGAGCGCGAAGCCGCGCTGTGCGCCGACCGCAATGCCGACGACATCGAGCATGTGGCGCGCTACCCGTACCTGCGCGATGCCGCGATCTTCGTCGGCAACCGCGAAGACGTGACCGAGCAGACCTTCGGCCCCGGGCTGCCGGTCATCCGCGACTGGACCGACCGCAACTTCTGCTACTGCGGCTACTGCCTGCCCTTCGATCCGCGCGCACTCGCCGATACCGAGCGCTTGCGTGCGCAGCATGGCTACCGCCGCGACGAGAAGATCGTCGTCGCGGCGGTCGGCGGCACCGCCACCGGCCAGCATCTGTTGCGACGCATCGCCGCGGCGTTCCCGCGCATGAAGCGCGAGCTGCCCGAACTGCGCCTGATCATGGTGACCGGCCCGCGCCTGTCCACCGACGCGTTCGAGCCGCAACCCGGGCTCGAGCTGCGGTCCTACGTGCACAACCTGTACGAGCACCTGGCGTGTTGCGACCTCGCGCTGGTGCAGGGCGGGCTGTCGACGACGATGGAACTCGTGGCCACGCGCCGGCCGTTTCTGAGCTTCCCGCTGCAGCGCCACTTCGAACAATGCGTGCACGTGCGCCAGCGCCTGGCCAACTACGCCGCCGACCGCTCGATGGACTATGCGGCGACGCTGGACCCCGAGCAACTCGCGCAGCGCGCGCTGGCCGCAATGCACGCACCGGTGCGCTACCGGCCGGTCGAAACCGACGGCGCGGCGCGCGCGGCACTGCGCATCGCGCAGGTGCTGGACAACCGTGGGTGGGCGCGATGAGGCCGCAAGCCGGCGTCGAGAGCCGCCGCCCGCCGCGCACGCCACCCGGCTGCGAAGTGCCGTAGCGCCGACGGGCCAGACCGGCCGCTCCTCGCCAGACCTTTCAGGCTTGCCGCTGGTGGGTCTGGATCAACTCGTCCTCAAATTTCTGACAAGGGAGATTCAACATGGCAATCGTGAACGCCCTCTACGGACTGGTGTCCTACCTTTTTTTCCTCGCCACCTTCACCTACGCCATTGGCTTTGTCGGCAACCTGCCGCTGCTGCCCAAGACCATCGACAGCGGTACCGCCGCGCCACTCGTCGAGACGCTGGCCGTCAATTTCGCGCTGCTGGGACTCTTCGCCGTACAGCACAGCGTCATGGCGCGGCGCGGCTTCAAGCGCTGGTGGACCCGGGTGATTCCCGAAGCAGTCGAACGCAGCACCTTCGTCCTCGCGGCCACCGCCGCGCTCGCGCTGCTGCTGTGGCAATGGCGACCCATCGCCGAGCCGGTGCTGTGGTCGGTGAGCGACCCAGTCGGCCGCGTCGTCTTGCAGGGCGTTTTCTGGCTGGGCTGGGGCGTGCTGCTGATCAGCACCTTCCTGATCAACCACTTCGAGCTCTTCGGTCTGCGGCAGGTGTGGGCCAACCTGCGCGGCCAGGCGCTGCCGGCGCCGGTGTTCCACACGCCGCTGTTCTACCGCCACGTGCGACACCCGATCTACCTCGGCTTCGTGCTCGCCTTCTGGGCTACGCCGCAGATGACGGCGGGCCACTTGCTGTTCGCCGCGGGCAGCACGGGCTACATCCTGATCGGCATCTGGTTCGAGGAGCGCGACCTCATCGCGCAATTCGGCCAGCGCTACCTCGTGTATCGGCAGCAGGTGGGCATGTTGCTACCGAAGTTCGGTGCGCGCGACCGCAAGGGGCCTGCGCAACCCTGATCGCAGCACGCGAGTCACGTCTCGGACGCATCAGGCCTGCAGCGCGCGTGCGATGCGGTGCCGCGCCACCGTCGTGCGCGGCACCTTCATGTTGAACCAGCTGCGCACGTCTTCGTCCAGCCCGATGCCGTGCATGTAGTTGTAGAGCGCCTTCTTCAGCGCGACGCCGAGCGCGTCGTGGTCGACGCCGGTCGGATCATGGAAGCCGATGTCGTTCTTCGCGAATGACACCGGCGGCAGCGGCTGCAGCGTGACGCCGTAGTCCGCGGGGTTCTGGCCGACCGGCGAGTGCACCGTGCACGCAAAGCGGTGGAAGAAGCCGGACTGGATGCAGCCGGTCTCGAACAGCTGACGCACGTACTCGAGCGCGTCGACCGTGTCCTGCACCGTCTGCGTCGGGAAGCCGTACATCAGGTAGGCATGCACCAGGATGCCGGCGTCGCTGAAGCCCTTGGTGACGCGCGCGACCTGCTCGACCGACACGCCTTTCTTCATCAGCGTCAGCAGCCGATCTGACGCCACCTCGAGCCCGCCCGAGATCGCGATGCAACCGCTGTCGGCGAGCTGCTGGCACAGCTCGGGGCTGAACGATTTCTCGAAGCGGATGTTGCCCCACCACGAGATCGCGAGCTGGCGGCGCTGCAGCTCGGCGGCGAGTGTCTTCAGCGCCTTCGGCGGCGCGGCCTCGTCGACGAAATGGAAGCCGGTCTGGCCGGTTTCATTCACGATCGCCTCGATGCGGTCGACCAGCGTCGCGCTTGAGGCGCCCTCGTAGCGCGAGATGTAGTCCAGGCTCACGTCGCAGAAGCTGCACTTCTTCCAGTAGCAGCCCTGCGCGACCGTGAGCTTGTTCCAGCGCCCGTCCGACCACAGCCGGTGCATCGGGTTGAGCATGTCGAGCAGCGAGAGGTAGCGGTCCAGCGGCAGGCCGTCCCAGGTCGGCGTGCCGACCTCGGCGAACGCGATGTCGGCCTCGATCCAGTTGACGTAGCGCACCGCATCGCCATCGCGCTTGTAGGTACGCACCAGGCGCTGCGCCGAGCGGCGGCCCTCGAGGTGCTCGATCAGTGCGAGCAGCGGGCGCTCGCCGGCGTCCAGCGTGACGAAGTCGAAATGATCGAACACGCGCACGTCGCTCAGCTCACGCAGCTCGGTGTTGACGAAGCCGCCGCCGAGCACGGTCTTGATGGATGGGTCGTGCGCCTTGATCGCCTGCGCGATGCGAAAGGCCGCGTACACCGAGCCGGGGAACGGCACCGAGATCAGCACCAGGCTCGGCACGTGGCGCTGCAGCGCAGCGAGCGTCAGCGCGACCAGCGTGCGGTCGACGAGGTTGGGCGCAGCGGCCAGCGCGTCGGCGAGCGGGTCGAAGGTCGGCTGGCTTTGCGCGAGCGACTCGGCATAGCGCACGAACTCGAAGCGCGGGTCGACCGCGTCGCGCAGCACGTCGGCGATGTCGTTGAGGTACAGCGTCGCGAGGTGGCGTGCGCGGTCGGCCACGCCGAGCGCGCCGAAGGCCCAGGCGAGCGGGTCGCCGCCGTCTTCATCGATGTAGACATCGAGCGATTCGAAGCGCGCGCCTTCGGGCAAGAAGGCGCGGCCGCCGATGCGGTGCGCGGTGGTCGGGTCGCGGCCTTGCAGGAACGCGATCGTCGGCGCGATCGTCGTGAGGTAGCGGTCGAACTGAGCGTCGAAGGCTTGCACCCGCGGCGTGCGCGCGGGTGCAGGCAATGCGTGAATGCACTCGCGCACCGCGCGCAGGCCGGTGGGCGAGAACAGCTCGAGCACCAGCGCCAGCGCGAGGTCTTCCTGCGTCGCCTGGATGTCGCGCGAGCGCAGGAAGCCGGTCAGGTAGGCGGTCGACGGATAAGGCGTGTTGAGCTGAGTCATCGGCGGGATGAGCGACAGCACACGCAGCGGAGAAGCGGGCATGACACGAGTCTGCCACGTGCGGGGCATCACGCATCGCGGCGGGCCATGCGCCCGAGCGAGCGGCCGAGCCCGAAAAACCCGTTAGCCTCTCGCGCTGCTGTTTCTCGCTGTCTTCATGTCGATCCTCGTTCCCGTTGTCTTCCTGCTGCTGGAGGGCGCCTTCCTGGTGTTCCTCCCCCACCTCGCCGGACCCGCCGCCTACATCCTGATGGTCGCCGCCCCGCTGCTGGCGGCGCTAGCCTGCGCCTGGCGCGGGGTCACCGAAGCCGCGCCGGCGCGCGCGGCCTGGTTCGTGCTGGCCGCGGCGCTGTCGATCTGGTCGCTGGGCGCGTTCAGCAACCTGTGGCAGGAGCTGGTGCTGGGCAACGCCAACCTGATGTAC
>Ga0307515_10016753_pt1 | contig 13404 bp, 8 predicted proteins | sample 17_EM_MG_FD_194513 | JGI IMG/M metagenome (GOLD analysis project Ga0307515, IMG submission 194513) | Populus trichocarpa ectomycorrhiza microbial communities from riparian zone in the Pacific Northwest, United States - 17_EM | ecosystem: Host-associated > Plants > Roots > Unclassified | place...
GGAGACTGCCCGCAAATTTTCGGATTTTAGGTATGCTGAATGAATGTTCTCATATTTCAGGACACGTCTGGCCGACCACAGAAACTAGTAGCACTTCAACTTGACACAGGAGGATCTGCTGGCATACGGGTTCGCAAAATGACACATGATAGCCATGTTTCACAGAAAAAGAGATCTTTTGAGGGTGAGGATTCAGGGGATCCCAAGAAACCGAAGATAGACCAATGTGAGGATCACGTGAAAGAGATTGAAAGATTGAAGCAAGAACTGAAGAAACAGGAGTTAAATCAGTGTGATAACCACTTGAAAGAGATTGAAAGACTGAAGCAAGAAATAAAAACAAAAGATTTTGAAATCACCGCCCAGGATAAGATCATAACCGAACTGAAAAGGAAATTGGAAGAAATGAAAAAGAAAAAGAAGGAACGCTAAGAATTGTCAGTTGCATTTTTAAGTCTGTTGCAGCTCACGAGGTAGTTAATCAAACCTTGCTTGCTATTGACAAGGCTGCTAAAGAGAGTAGATTACCAGGGCAAAAGAAATGCGATTGAGAGAAATCCTGGATTTTGTAGTGGCCCAAGGTAGATGTCACCAAGGCGGATGTTTCTACCGTTTTTTATTTTTCCAATTTCCATTTAGATTTGATTGCCTGCCAATTAAATTTGTTGTTTATGTAGCTTTTAATTGCATAGAAAGGAGATGTTCAACTTGATTATATTAACAAAAACCTAAAAGAACTGCTTGATTTCCTGTAGCTCTCTTTGTTGGAACAATGGTTTTTATTTTTTGCCTTTCATTTTTTTTTTTGAGTTTTTTTATTTAATTTTATAATGTTGTGTTTATTGACAATCAGTCTTCGTAATTTGTTTCTTTGTTTTTAATGTTTTGTGGGACAAAACTTCTTGTCATTCAATTGGTTCTTGATTTTGTAGAAATATATTTGCTTTCATTGTCTGTATGAAATAAAAAATAAAAAAACTAAAATTAAATAAAAACAAAAAGGCAGTCTTGTATAGGGGTTTTGTCCAAGTGTTTTTTGGACCTTTTAGTTTGGGGATCAAGCGATTTAGTTCAAGATTCTATTTTATTTTCATTTTGATTTTTTTTAAGAGAAAAAAGAGTTATTGAAAAATAATAAAGAAGAGAGAAAATTATTGGTTAAATAAAATTTCAATAACAAAAAAGGTTCTTTTTAGTATTAAAACAATAGAAACTTTTTTTTTTTTTAATTATAAAAGGATTGTTGAGCAATATTATAGTTTTATTTTTGTTGTTTATTGAATTGATTATAAAAAATGAAAGCTATAATCTATAAATTATGTGAACAAGGGAAAAATATATTTTTCTATGATGTTTTGATGTACATTTAAACTTAAAAAGTTTTTCTATGGTGGTTTTTTTTTTTTTTTTTTAAAGAAAAGGGTTTACTATGCTTATAAAAGAAAGGGAAAACATAAAATATACTATCAAACCATTGAGATATTTTCAGTTTTGCATCCAAAATATTTTTTATATCAATTTTATTAGTAATATAACAACCTGTAATTCTAAAAGCTTTTGAGCTTTGAACTCGATGAAAAATAGGATAAATTTTTTTAAAAAATAATTAATTGCTTATCATGGTTATTAATTCTTTAAGGTCAATTAAATCTATATTGAAATTCAAACGTAATAACCCTGAAATCTAGATATAATTTCTTCTTAATTCTTCTTTATGATAATTGCAAAAATATTATGATTACACACACACACAACAACAACTAATTCCTTTAAAGGATCATGCAATTTCAATTCTTAATAGTTTTACCGAAATTTTGGTAGAGTTTTCTTTGTTTATGAATTATACTAAGTTACCGACAACTTCAAAACATAGAGTGATTCAACATCACAATCATTTCCAAACATTATGAAATTCATTCCACTTCAACACAACTCACAATCACAAAGTATACATGATTAAAAGATGTATACAGAAATCAAGTACTAAACAAATGGAATTGTCATTAGAAACTCACCAAATATTTCAAATTCCATAATTTATTACTTCAATTTTCGGATGAAAATTAAACAATAAAATTGTCCAACAAAGTTCAAGCATAACCTTTCTTCCATTCTTTCTTTTGAAACATTACTCAATCGTTTATTATGTCAACATACATCATTCAATCATAAGAACAACACTCCAAACAATCAATTTCACAGATTTAAATTTATTCAGAACACTAATATACTCATCATCTATAAATTACACGTTCACCTAAATTAAACTCTTTAATTGAATTTCTTACCTTAAATGGATGATAAGTCAAGTGAAGATTGTAAGAATAACACAAGTCTACTCCAATCTCTTCAAAACCTTAACCCCCAAACTTTAAACTCTTACAACCACTCAAATATCCTTTTTTTGATCACTTATAGACTCTTTTAATCACTCCAAGTTAGCTTTTTATTGAGGATTTCATTAAGAAGTGAGAAAAAAAAATCAAACCCTAGTCCTTTTCTTTATCCTTTTAGTCGGTGTCACGAGAGAGAATAGTGGAGTATTTATAGTGTCATTTCTTGTTATTTGCACATTAACCCTCATCTTTTTGTCCTTTGTACATTGGCCACTAATAATTTATTATTTGCACATTGACCTTCATCTTTTAGTCATTTGTACATTGACCACTAGTCTTTTATTATTTGCACATTGACCTCTACCTTACTCATAGTTTTGAAACCCGGCCCGGCCTAGCGGGTCGACCCTGGACCCGGGGCTGGAACTGGGTCGGGTTTAAGAAAAAATAGGGAAGGGCAAAACCCGGGGTGACCCGGCGACCCGGTTGACCCGGTCAAAAACCCAGTTGCAATACGTTGACTTTTTTTTTTACTAAAACAACGTCGTTTTGATTAAAAAAAAAAGAATTGACTCGGGCGACCTGGTGACCCGGTCAAAACCCGGAACCCGAGCCTTGGATCGGGTCGGGTTTAAAAACTATGCCCTTAGTCTTACATATTTATTTTCTTCCACCAAGTTTACCTTTCTAGTGATTTAGTACTATATTCACCTTTTTATCTTGTTTATATTAACTCTAATATAATTTAAACCATTTAATCATCGGGTTAAGTTTTTTTTTTTTTAACTGTGGTGTTACATTCTCCCCTTCTTAATCAAAATTTCATCCTTAAAATTTGAACATCGTACGTAAATTTACAGATAGTTCGGGATACCTTCTCCTCATCTCTGATTCTTTCCCAAGTCTCTTCCTCTACTTGGGAGCTTCTCCATAATACTTTTCATATATATATATTTTATTTCTAAGATCCTTTCCACTTCGGTATAACACCCCTATTGGTTTTACTTCCAAAGTTAGATCTTTCTTAACTTCTAAGGGAACCTGGGGTCGTGCTTGAGAATGATCTACTTTGGTTTTTTGTAGCAGTGAGATATGAAATACATCATGAATCTTGGCTAATTGTAGGGGTACGACTACTTTATATTCTACAAGTCCAATTCTCTTTTCAACCTTAAAAGATTCGATGTATCTCGGTGCTAGCTTTCCTTTTATGCCAAAACATAACATGTGTTTTCACAGTGCAACATTTTAAAACACTATGTCTCCTATATTGAACTCAAGAGGTGTCCTCCTATTATCTATATAACTCTTTTGCCAATCTTGGGCCGCCTTCATCCGATCTTTTATAGTCTTAATTTTTTCGGTGGTAACCTGTACCATTTCTAGCCCAATCTCTTTCGTGTCGCCAACCTCCTCCCAACACACTGGTGTTCAACATCTTTTTCCATATAAGGCTTTATATGAAGCCATTCCCACCGTGGTGTGATAATTATTATTGTAGGTGAATTTTACAAGAGGTAGATGGTCTTTCCAAGTACCCCCAAACTCCAAGATACACGCTCTCAATAAATCTTTCATTGGATCTTCCTTTCAGATTGTACATTTGACTGAGGATGAAAAGCAATACTCTGATTTAATTGTCTCTAGCATGTCGAATACTAGTCCACAAACAAGAAATGAACTTGGGATCTTGATCTAAAACAATTGAAACCGGTACCCTGTGTAATCTCACTACCATGTTTACATACAACCATGTCAATTTATCAATCGAGTCTATCATTTTCATTGGCAAGAAAAGCACAAACTTTGTCAAATGATCTATAATGACCCAAACAACATCATTACCTTTTTTTTCCTTTATGTAATCCCGATACAAAATCCATAGTGATATTCTCCAACTTCCATTCAGGAATTAGGAGTGGTTGCAGAGGCTTCACTAGCTTTTGATATTCTACCTTCACCTACTAACACACACTGTATTTGGCTACATATTTAGACACTTTGTTTCTTCAAATTTGGCCTCCAATAAAATTCTTTCAAATCTCTGTATATCTGAGAACTTCTTGGATGTATAACAAACCTGGATTTATGGGTTTCCTTTAACACTTCACCTTTAAAGGCTTTTTCATTAGGTAAATAGATTTGTTTGCCTATTACTATCATCTCGTCTTCTAACATCTAGAAAGGAGTTTTAACTCATGATTTCACCTTGCTTCTCACCTTGTCCACTTTAATATCCTTTCGTTGAGCTTTTTGTACTCCATCTCAAAATACAGACCACACCCTTAATTGGGTTAGCAAGGATCCCTCATGTCCAACTTCCAATTAAAAGTTGATCTTTTCCAACTTTGTTAATTTTTTCTTGTGCTAATCCACCGGCTCGTCCAACACTACTTTGTTTTTGCAACTCGGTGCATCAACAAAAACATTCAACCTTCTCGAATGGTAATCTATCACACAATTATAATCCTTAATTAACTCCACTCATATTCTCTTTTGTACATTTAGTTTTTTTTTATGACATAAAATACCTCAAACTTTTATGATGAGTGAAAATCTGAAGTTGGGATCCATACAATAATGCCTCCACACACGTAGGGTAAACATTCCGACGGCTAGTTCTAAATCATATACTGGGTAATTAACCTCATGGGATTTCAATTGTCTTGATACATATGCAATTACTCTCTCTTGTTGCATCAAAACACAACCAAGTCTTTTCTTAGACACATCACTATAAACTATAAATCCTTCAAATCCTATAGGGAAGGTTAACAATGAGAGAAGTGGTAAGCCTTATTTTCAACTCCTAAAAGCTTTTTTCACAAACTCTTGACCATTCTCATTTAACATCTTTCCAGGTTAACCAATTCAAAGGGGTTTCTATAATAGAAAACCCCTTAATAAGTCTTTTATAATATCTTATCAAACCCAGAAAACTATGAATTTTAGTTGCATTTATCGGTTGTTCCTATTTCATCACAGCTTCTACCTTCCTCGGGATACATAAATATCCCTTATGCAAATATAACATTTCCTAGAAAAACCACTTCTTTTATCCATAATTCACACTTACTTAATTTGGCATACAACTGGTGATTCCTTAAAATTTGCAACACTTGTCTTAATTGTTACTCATGTTCTAAATATGAGTTTGAATAGACTGAAATATCTCTATAAATACCATATGAACTTATCTAAATAAGGTTGAAAGACTATATTCATCATTTTCATAAACAGTGTTAACGCATTGGTCAATCTAAACGACATTACTAGGAATTTATAATGCACATAACAAGTCCTAAATGTGGTCTTAGGCACATCCTACTCCTTAATCCTTAAATTATAGTACCTTAATCTTAGGTTTATGTTCGAAAATACCCTGACTCCTTTGAGTTGGTCAAACAGATCATCTATATGTGGAAATAAATATTTATTCTTCACTATTACTTTATCCAACTGCCTATAATTTACACAGAGTCTACAAGTCTTATCTTTCTTTTTCACAAATAGTACTAGAGCTCCCCAGGATGAATTACCCGGGGGTATAAAGCTTTTTTTTTAATAATAATTCTTGTAGCTGAATTTTTAACTCAACTAGTTCTGTTGGTGTCATTCCATACGGTGACTGAGCTATAAGAGAGACACTGTGTAATATATTAAAAGGAACCTCCACTTTTCTTTTTAAGCGAAATCCTAGTAACTCTTCCGGGAAGACATCCGAAAACTCCTTAATAATGGGAAGATTTTCTAGCTTTACCCCATCTCTTTCTGAATCTATTATAAGCAAGATAAGCCACACATTCTTTCCTCAACAACTTTTTAGTCATCATAGTCGAAATCACACAATTCAATAAGACCTTCCTCTCATTTAAAGATCATTTGCCTTTCATCTATTCCCTGAAGAGTCATTATCTTGGTACATCAATTCATTTGTGCCTTATAGGTACTCAACCAATCCATCTCTAATGGCATTAAATTTGCTACCATATCATGTCTTTCAATAGTAACCCTAATACTCGTGTATAAATGATTCATAAATACAATACCCCCCCAAAGGTGTGCTAATTAAAAACCTATTTTCTAGTTTAAGTGGTTGTATATTTAGTTTACTTTCAATTTTTCTTGCCACAAAAGAATGTGTAGCACCAGGATCAATAAAAAAAAAACCAGGATCAATAAAAAAAAATACATATAATGATTTTCTAATAGTAAAGTACCTTCTACTACATTAGGGGCAGCTCAAACATCCTCATGGGTCATGTGAAACACTCTATCCTAGGTCCTCTCCCCCTGTTCCCGAGGTCAACCTCTATTACCACTCGTTCTAGACTGTACTGGATGGGTGAGTTTATCCATAATGACTAATTGTTGATAACTTTGCATCATTTGTCTCTAATCCTAGACATACTCAGTTTTTCAAGGGAAATCCTTCTTAAAATGTTCTTGACCTCCATAATTTTAACATCCACAACCTAAAAATAGGTAGTTCTACCATTTATATCCCTTTTGTCAATAAATGTAACATTGACTTAGTGATGTAGAATAGTCTTCAGGATGCCACAACTCACATCTAACACAATGAGGATAAGAAACGATCCTTTGTTCTGAAACTTCTCCAGCACAACTACTCATAGGATTCAATTACCCCCAATTGATCCTCCACATATGCTCTGAAAAGACCTAACAACTAATCTTCCTTAACTTGTATCCCCTCTCCTCTTTTTGAACTGGCTAAATTGTTCTCATATGCCTTTCTTATAAAGAGATGGTCTAAAAAGGTTTACTCGAAGAGTAGTCAATATCCTTTCTTTTACCAAACCTAAATTGGCCTTGCTGATCCTCCCTAATACACTCCTCTAAAGCCTAAATTGCTTCTATTAGATCTCTCATCATCTTAAATTATAATGCAATCAACCCCTGTTTTGAATCTTATAGTAAACCATCTTGGAATCTCTCAATCATGTGTTATTCCGTAAAAACATAATGTAGGAAAAATATATAGAGGTCATTAAACCTCATCTCATAATCAAGCACTAACATGTCATCTTGCCTCAAAGCCAGAAACTCATATTCTTTCATCTTATGGTGATATCTAGAATATAATTAATTCTCAAACTCTGCTCTATAATCACTTCATGTCCACAACTCTATAGCCCTCTTCGATTGCAGTCTCCCACCACAACTTTGTTGTATCTGATAATAACTTAGCGACACAGTCCACTCGTAAATCATCTGACACTTTTATTTAAATCAAGGTCTTCTCCACCTTTCTAATCCACATCATATCCCATCTCTCTTATACTCTTCACAATTCGTACTAGGGTAACCACATTGTCTGTGGGTACCGTGACCACTGGAGCTACTAGGGCTATGAGGGCTGATGTACTATTTATAGTGTCAACTATTGCCTTTACTAATTGTGCTAAGAAAGTGGGGTTAGTAAACAGAGTAGGAGCTCTCGTGGGTGCCACGTGTGGAGGCACAATCACTTGCTTCTGATGGTATGATCTCTCTAATTGTAACACCCAAGCCTGTCTAAAAGTGGTATCATCTTGGAGTCCAAATGACTTCTTTTACCTCGACCAAATACATGTTAATGGCACATGAGAGGCGGTATCTACCAAGGGATCCTCCTCTTGAACCTCCTCAGAATCCATAACCTGAACCCTCCTCCATACCGAAGTGGAATTCGTCCTCGCACCATGCCTTGGGCAAACCATCCTATAACAATTCAACATCATCATTTTCTATAATAAATCATGAATCCAAGTCAAGGCTCTGATACCAATTATAACAATCCCAAAATTTGGATAATTTCTTCTTTATTTTTCTCTATGATAATTGCAAAAATAGTCCATTTCCTAAATTTAAATTTCTTCACAACACTAATATACTCATCATTTATGAATTTCTTGTTCACCCAAATTAAACTCTTTAATTAAGTTTCTTACCTTAAATGGATGATAAGTCAAGTGAAGATTGTAAGAACAACATAAGTCTTCCTTAATCTCTTCAAAACCCTAACTCCTAAATTTTAAACTCTCATAACCACTCAAATACCCCTACTTTTTTTTGTAATAATGTATTGACTCTTTTAATCACCCCAAGTTAGCCTTATGTTAAAGATTTCATCAAAAAATGAAAGAAAGAAATCAAATAATCCTAATTCCCTTTTTTTTCTCCTTATGGTCGGTGGCATGAGAGAGAATAAAGTATTTACAGTGCCATTTTCTTGTTATTTGCATATTGACCCATATTTTTTTTGTACTTTATACATTGGCCATTAATCTTTTATTATTTGCACATTGACCTTCACCTTTTAGTCATTTGTAAATTTGCCACTAGTTTTTTATTATTTGCACATTGACCTCTCCTTTGGTTTTATATATTTATTTTCTTCCACCAAGCTCACAATTTTAACGATTTAGTACTACATTCACCTATTTTATTATTTTTACCTTGTTTACATTTTCTCTAATTTAATTTAATTATCATGTTTTTTTTAAACCAAGGTGTTACGGACAGAGTTTTCTTTAAAACAAGATATTCCTAAGTTATTGTCATTTACAGTCATATCAATATCACAGTCTCGTTTTGTCTAATCATCCTGTAATTTATCCATTCACAACACAAGTCAAGAGTAGGCATCCTCTACTCCATCAAGTTATCCATCCCAATCCATATAATAAATACATTATAACTCTGCAATAAATAACATTAACAATTATGCATATAAGAAACATTATAATTTATTCATTCACAACACAAGTCAAGAGTAGACATCCTCTCTCGATAGTTCACCACCCGTGATACTTATTTGTGAAATCATCTGCCTTTATCATGTCAAGATGAAAGTAAATCTCTCCTTCAGGTATATATCACACGATTCTCCAAGGAATAGGTACCATTTTATGTGTAATCCTACAGTTCCTAATAGTTTATAATTAATATATATCTTACTCTTATTATTTATTATGTCAATGTTTCGATTTCTAGCACAATACCCTGAAAACTAACTCAAAATAGTCCTAAAATCTTCCATTGAGTTGTCAACAACTCCTTTGATGTATCTTTAATGTTGTTCCAAAGATAACTTTTAAACTTTATACATCACACTATTAAAATAGCCTTAAATCACACCTAAAATCACTGCTGAACAGTCAATGTTTTAATACATTTAGATCATTAACAATAATTGGTTCAAACTCATTTGGGTTGCCAAAACCCTTTTCAAACTCAGTCCACACATAAATACATTTTCTTTGCTTAATTAGCCTCTAACACTCTGAAGTTGTGTTTATTAACATGCCCTCTATTTTTATTATCCAACTATTAAATGGGTTCCTCTAACCTTCAGGGTTTTTCATGCAATTAAACTTTCTTCCTCATGCTTATTAACATAAACCTCAAGGATATATTTTTCCTCTTTTTTTTTTATATAAACCAACATCTTGTCTTATACAATTATTCTCCTTATAATATTGACAAATCAGACAGTTAATCAAGTATCCCAACAATCATATGAAGTGACGCAGCTAGCTCCATTCAGAGTAGCTAGTCAAATCAAATATCTCGATCATCAGTCTCATTTATGCCCTACTAGCTCTACTCAGGGCAATTAATTAATCAAATGTCTCAGTCATTAGTCTACTAATATCACTAGCTCCTTCTGTACAACTAGTCAATCAAATATCATAGTCATTATTCTTACTAACACCGCTAGATCCACTCAAGACAGTTAGTCAATTAAACATCTCGATCATCAGTCTCGATGATTCCACTAGCTCCACTTAAGGCATCTAGTCAAATTAATCTTTCTATGAAATTTATATTTTGACAATTACATATCTATTATATACAATATCAAGTTCACTTTGTTAATTAAAATCAAGACTTTATACATAAATGCATAAACTCATTTTCATATAACAACTATCGAATTTCACTCCAAATAACTCATCAATAACCTAAAATAACTCATCAATAACCTGATAGTCAGTCACATTGACATCATTAACTCCACTCAGGGCAACTAGTCAATCAACCTTTTCTTAATATTAACATTCATATAAATACATTCACATTTAAAGAATTTACAATTCTAAAAGCTTAAGAAATTCTATAAGCAAAAAAAAAAATGCAATGCACCTACTTTGAGCCTTTGTACGTGTTACTGCTCTGTGCTATTGTCATGTTCTCATAGTCTTCCCTGTATCATCGGGGATACAATTATCATCAACAATGCATCTAATACTACTATTTCAATTCACTTATTATTCACTTGTTATTTTCAAACTATCAGTAAGGAAAATCCTTAAAATCCCATACGCATACATATTTTTCATGTTTATATTTATTCTTATCAATTCAAATGTTAGAACCATCAATCAACAACAGTTCCAAGCAAATATTAGAAACTGATTAGTCCTAACTCGTTTAATCCATCAAACCCCAAACATTGTTTGATGTTTTTATTGTAACTAAAGTTCAAGAACTTGGTTTTGAGCGTGACTTGTCTTTATGGAAAGTTAAGACATAGAGCTAAAACTATCATGAAGGAAGAAACACCTAGTGTTTACAGTAGCATAAGAAATTTGTCCAGTACTATATTGGTCTGGACCTTTCCTTAGTATTTAGCTCATATATGGAGTTATATAACTCCAAATTAATCAATAACATTCTCATTTGAAAGTGAACATCCATATGTATAACTTTTGTAAGGAAAGTAACTATAAAATCCATCGTTTTAAAGCTCAAAATCAATAATCATAGTAGCACTAAAAATCCCTCCAGAGTTATGTTAATTTAACCCTTTACTTAGTTTTTAGCTTATATCTGAAGTTATATAATTCAATTTTAATCAGGAACAATTTCATTTGAAAAGCTAACGTTCATATCTATAATTTTCATAAAGAAACCAACTCCAAATTAAATCATTTTCAAGCTTTAAATTTAGCTAGAAGTTGGATAGTGAAAACATTCATGGTCAATCTACATTCGACATAACCCGTGGATTTTTCCTGAAATTTACTCCATGACTTGACATAACTCAACAAAACTAAGTTCAAGAGTACATTTCAATGACAATTACATACATGTTTTATGTCAATCTATTCTCCTCCTTAAATGGCCCATTTGACCGAATCACCCCAATAAGAGAATCGAAGTTCTCTTTTATATTTTTCATGAATTTTTCACATAATTCATTCTTAAAACACATCTTTTCAGCATTTAAGTATTTATTCCAATGCCATTTAATCAAGAACTTCAAATCAACTCCACCCTTATTACTAAGTTTCAGCCAAATCTAAGATTATAGCCTTCTTGGATTCTTTTTTCCCCTTTTTGTTTCCATATATTAATAACATTATATATGGCCATATAACATGATTTCAACATAATTTCAACTAACCATTACAAGAAAATTTTATCATTCATTTTCTAAAAGTTTTGGCCAAAACATGACATCTAACCTCCATGAAAATTCTTTGGTTTCTAACACCTTTTCAAGTATCAATAACATCATTCACAATCAATTATCACATTTAAACCAACAAAACATCCAACTTTCAACTTTTTACACCCCGGCTCAAATCACACAACACACCAACTTTTTAGTTCTTTTAACTACTCATCAAAACAAGAAAAATCAAGCATAAGAATCAATTACCCATAGTTTTGATGGCAAGATTAAGTGAATTTATAAAGCCATTTCCTCCATTTCTTCTTCCTCTTTTTCAAATGCAACCTTCCTCTCACTTAGTTTCAAGCTTCATCTCTTCATGTTTTATATTCTAACTTTTCAATCTTTCATTTTTTCTCTCAAATTTATTTTTTCCTTTGAAGATTTGTGTTTCAAATCACCCAAACCCTTTAATTTCATGAATTATCTCTAATACTTTCACCCTCTTAGGCTCGGTCAAATTGAAAGTTCCACACGTTACTATAAAACCTACTAGTTTGTGATTTTTTGTTTAAAAAACTGAATTTTCTTGTTCAATCTTTACATAAATCATATCAATTATTTTTCAAAATATATTTATTCTATATTTTCCACCCTTATTTATTTATCGAGCTTATTATTATTTTCACAGTAAGGTTACCGATTTTTAACTAATGTTTACACTATCACTTTTCCTTTTTGTTCTATCATTTATTTTGTTTTATTCCTTATTACCATACTAATTACCTATAACTATTTTCTTATTTTTATTTAATTCATCGAAACTTGTTACCAGTTTTGCCGACGTTATGAATTTAATTTCATCAATTTCTCCAAATTTATTCATGGAGGTCACCCACTTCATTACATGTCTCATATTTTATTATTTCTATAATTTATTTTCTTTTCATCCCACTTTCATCACTCATCAGATTGGGATAAACCCCCCCATAAAAAACAATTTAAAATAAAGTATGAAACCTAACTCTCAATCAACCCAATGTTGAAAAATAAAATTAAAAAATAATCAATTAAAAAAGGACACAAACAAATTACCTAAGTCAACCCGAGTTAACTCATCAAACTCATGAATCAGGTTATTAGATTAGGATAACCCAATAGAAAGCAAATTAAAATAAATTATGAAGCTCAATTCATAATCAACCAAATGTTAAAAGATGAAATTAAAAAAAAATCGATAAAAAAACTCGAGTCAACCCATCAAACCCACGAGTCGAATCACAAGAACAGGATAATCTAATGGAAAGTAAATCGAAACAAATTATAAAGCTTTATTCTTAATAAATCCAATATTAAAAAATAAAATTAAAAAAAACTTAAAAAAATAAGCCCCGTTAAAAAAAGAAGAAGAAAAAGTACCATAACATTTAATAAACAGTGCCTTTGTGAGGAAGATATTATTAGTGAATTCACAAGCTCTTTTAAATTTATATTAATTAATGTTAATTTCTCAACACAACTTAAATTATTATATATGTTTAATTTACGTGAACTTTGTAATAAAGTGATAAAAGTAGATGGAGAAGTGTTCTAAGAATATTCAGAAAGGGATTTATGCGATTTTTTTTTTAGTTTAACGTGGGTGTCCGGGCCAGCTTGCAC
>Ga0307515_10016754_pt1 | contig 13404 bp, 11 predicted proteins | sample 17_EM_MG_FD_194513 | JGI IMG/M metagenome (GOLD analysis project Ga0307515, IMG submission 194513) | Populus trichocarpa ectomycorrhiza microbial communities from riparian zone in the Pacific Northwest, United States - 17_EM | ecosystem: Host-associated > Plants > Roots > Unclassified | place...
AGGTTTCTCCAATCAGATTAACTGCTTCACGTCAGCTCCCTTTGCAAATATATGAACAGTCTTACACTAACCACATTTACCCCATTGGAAGTTTCCACTTCAATTCAGATCCCATGTTCTGCAGATATTACTTACTATGGACTACCTTTAAATTTATCTGATTGCCATCTCCAAAATCGATCTCACAGTTTGCTAGATCTCCATTTTGCACAGTAGGGAACACCATCCTACAGGATACCTTGAAGTTCTCTCCATCTTGGCCATTAAGTGTATCTCTAAGTATACTTCATCTCCATTACTACATTCACTCCATTTTCTTCTCTATGTACAGTCCACCCTGTCTTTATAAATGCATTCATGGTCAAAGTATTGTGGTGTTCAAGTTTATTTCCAAATTTGTTCCTTCTCCACTTGCAATATATCTTTCTTGCCATCTCCAAGTTCAGACTATGCTATTATCCAGAATACATCCAAGTTTACAATATGTCAGCCTTCAAGCAAGTCAATAAGCTTGCTCTTTCTGCATTCCAAGTGTGTTCAGAGACTATGTCCACGTGTAACCAGCACTATCTCAAGTAAACTTTGAATCTCATTCGATCTTGGCTCCCAGTGAATGTGTAAGTTGTGCTCTGAGAAATTGCGAAGTGCAACCAGCACCGTCTTGAAGTATCCCTCTGCAAGTAGTTGAGTTTAACACCATTGGTGGGCCTGCTTTTAAAATGCACATCACACAACCACTAACAAGCCAAATGCCTCTGGAATGGATAAAAATACCCTGAATATGGTGAATTCATACAATCAATTTGGTTTGGGTGTGAAATACAACCCTTTATTACAGTCCTTACACGTTATGCTGGTTTTCACAACATCTCCACTACCACCCTGAGTTTGTTTCTACCTACAATGGAATTAATCTACTCTACTCTGACTTCATAGTTGGGAATGCATTGCTGGTACCTTACAGCAGAGGGGATGGGAGGAGTGCTTCAAAACTTGCCTGGTCAACAATTGGGCCAAGGCACATTTTGTGGTTGGAGCCAATAGAGTGATGTTTTGGGAAGCCAGACTGCATGAGGAACTTTTCATTGTTGATGAACTTCAACCTTGGAGAAGGTCATGCTCAATGGAGAGATGAAAGTCATAGTGCCCCACAGTGCATTCTGAGTTCGAGGGAAGATCATGATAGATTATGAGGCTATTGATGAGAGCTGTCTCCTGAATGCAATGGAAAAGTAGATGCCAATTGCATCAGGATATGAGCTGTGTATCAAAATAGGTTCGTCACTAGTCAGCCACATCTACACCCATCCTCCATTGTTTGATGGTATTAAAAATGACTGGTATATCTAGCTCTTTCTAGCATTTTCCAAGAAGAAATGTGGGATTTGCTCCACTTGCATTAGTATTCTTTTTGCCATGATGCTTTTTCATTCTCAGCACCAGTGCATCCTCACCACTTAGAGGGTGGACAGAAGATATCATGGTAACACAAGAACTGTCCATCCACAGCCACTTTGCAATCCCATGATGAACAGCTCCACTTTGAAAGTGATACCACAATTTGGCATTTCACTCAACTTTTGACTCCTGGTGCAATTCTTTGAACTGCTGTCTGACAGTGCAACACGCTCCCAACCCCATCCTATGAAATGTTGCCAGCAAGTGTTAGTAACGGTTCCAGACTGTCACTTCCGGTCCGGGTCCAGGTTGGAACTGAACCGTTGATTAATTGGTGGTCCGGGTTGTCAATACACCTGAACTGTCAAGTCTGGCGTGGTTCAATGGAAATCTCCCAACCCGGCCGAATTGAGCTGGTTGTCAGCAGGTCGGCCAGCGGGTCCATCAGTAGATTTATATAATGTTCTGATTTGTGCAGTTGGATAATAGTATATTTTTAAAATTAGGTATTTGACTGCCATTAATCTCTTTTTGCATGTTTTGCAGTCTGCGATATTGGTTATTGTGGAATCCGTATTTTTCCTGTTATACGTTGTATTTTTGGCTATAACGGCAGTCAATAGTTCTGTTATGAGTTCATTTATCCACGCAAAGCCTTGATTGCACAATATGCAAGACCAAACATCGTTGACACTCCATTGACGCTCTGTGTCATGTTGGGGTAACATATGTGTCATGCACTGTTTCAGATGAAACAGCTGCCACAATATCGTATATAAATTATTGCCACATTGCGACACTTAGATTAGCCAAGATGCAACACCAAAAATGATTGACACTCCATTGTTGCTCATTTTCAGGATGGGGCAAGAAGCATGCCGCAATTGTTTTTGCCCATAAAGGCGGTCAATATCGCATTTAGGCATGTTTGCAACCAATCGCCAGTGAGATTGCCCAGGATGCCAGACAGAATATCATCGACCCTGCATTGATGGTCATTTTCAGGAAGGGGCAGAGAGCGTGTAACTCTTGTGTTAGGCTCTAAAGGCGGCCACTACCTCCGGTTTGGATGATTGCAAGCAATCACCTGTGAGAATATCAAGATGCAACACCAAAAATCGTTGACATTCTGTTGACGCTCACTTTCAGTATTGGGCAGGGAGCGTTTTGCTATTATTTTTGACTCGAAAGGCAGCCACTACAGCGTTTATGAATTGCTGCATCCAATCGCCAGTTAGGTTACACAAGATTCACAGCGAAACATCGTTGACACTCCGTTGAGGCTCATTTTCAGAATGGGGCAGTGACTTTGTTGTTTCCAATTTTTGCCAAGAAAGGCTGCCAGTACGTGGGTGATGGATAGCAGCAACCAGGTCACTTTTTAATTACTGTACTTACAAGACTAAAAATCGTTGATGCTCCATTGACACTCCTTTTCAGGATGTGACAGGGAGCGTGTTGCTAGTAGTTTGGACTTGGAAGGCAGCCAATACCTTGTTTATGAATGGCTGCAACCAATCGCCACTTAGGTTACCCAAGATGCACAGCCAGGAATCGTTGACGCTCAATTGATGCTGATTTTCAGAATTGGGCAGTGACGGTGTCATTTACTCTGTTTCCAAAAAAGGCTGCCTGTATGTTGATTATGGATAGCAGTGACCAAGTCACTTTTCAATTACCGTACTTACAAGACTAAAAATTGTTGATGCTACGTTGACCCTCATTATAATGTACTATCCAGTCAAGATCTGATGCCATTGATAATTGCATTCATAATGATTTGAACTGAATGGTTGCCTTTCAGCCTGATCGGGACTTGGCTCTATGGCAAAGCCGAACCTAGTAATATTCCAGCACTAGTCGCTCTCATCTTGTTAAAATTGATATATCTTGCCAAACAATTCATATTGCCCGCTATACCCTTGTTTATTAACCAACATTATCATGTGACTGCTCAATATTCTCGCATATTATTTCTCTAAATGAAATTCTCGGTCAAACTACATAATGAACTTGGTGATGATACATTGATGCATTGTGTCCTACATTTTCTTGATCCCCTTATTCCTCCACGTTTCCAATATATTGACCGTCATCACTGCATTTCAACCATGTTTTTTGACCATCGTATAGGCCGAATCAATCTGGCAACATTCGGTGCAGCACTCACATTCCGCTGGTCTGGGGTTTCTGAATCTGCACTGCATTAGTCCAGATTTATATCTGATTCATTGTCTGCCTCCCAGTCGTCTTCACTGTCATTGGGATTATCCAAGTCCCCATTGCGGTTAAGCCAATTTTCGGTGTCTGAAATGCTTGCGGGGGATCTATCCTTATCACATTCAGCAGAATCGTGGTTGATTCTATCGATTCGGCGAACATCTAATCGTTTAGTTCGTCCTCCACAGAGGTCTATTGCAGACAAAGCTGATGGCGCAGGTGATGTTTCCGACAATTTAAATGCAGCCGCACGATCATGTTGAAAGTTTGACCAGGATACTTTGACACTCTCTTCGGTATCTGTAATGAATCTTACAGCTGTCATTCGATTATTTTGAGCCCGAGATTCCTCTTGTGTAGCTTGTAGGTTTTGGCTACCCTGCCACATCTCCAACAAGTGGTGCACCTTGGCCATTCGGGGGAATTTCCTCTGCTCCTCCGCTCTCTTCATCTCCATGTCGTTTCCAGTACTGGTTGTATCCAATACTTGGTCGTCACCGGCTAGTACTCCGGTATTGGCTCGAGCGAACTGCCTGACTTCAACCTTTTCGCAAGGGGTCCCGCCTGTGGTCTTTGACTGCCTTCACCCAATCACATCTCGCCAAAGGGAAAACCGGGCTTCCACTCCGACACACTGAGGTATGATAGAGCATATGTTGGGTGCCACATTCGAGAGATCGGCGTACTTTGAGTGGGATACTTCTTCCTGGCGCCACCAGTCGCCGATACCCAGTAACCAAAATGTACTACTAATCACCATTGGGTCAGATTGGTAATGATTAAGATTCCGATTAATTTGCCCCGAGTTCTGTAGTAATTCAGGACGTATAATCGAATAGAGCCTTGCCGCAGTCATTAAGCAGGCTTCACAATTGTTTCGTCCGGGTGACGTTTCCACCACATTTGTACGCATCAAGTATTCTTCATCATCGCTGGACAAATCATATGGATCATAAGAAGATTGACCAGATCTAGAAGCCATTGGGGAGGAGACCAGATTGTTGTTCGGTAGGCTTTTGGGTGTAGTGACCGGCAAACGTCTATGTTCGACGCAGTTTTTGTTCGGCACATACTTCAGAAAGGGCTCCTGGTATTCGGTAATATAAGATGTCTCATCTTCAGGATTGATATCCAATCCATTGTCCCACTTCCTACACAATCGCAACTTCTGGAAAGGATCAAGGATATGTGCCAAAATGAGAAGCATTCCTGTCATAGGAGTGCCTTCAGAATAATATTTGGACAGCTTCTGCCGCGTAAACTTCATGGCAATGTTGAAGTCTTCCTTCCATTGTGTCTTCTTCTTGGCCAAAGCTCGCATCATGTCATCCATATGATCGAACATGTCATTGTAAACAGAAATGACGTGATGTAGAGTGACGGTATGCCATTTTGTCATCCACAGGGTCCAGTACCGGAATGGCCGTATAACCTCCAGGACATACTTGACCATGGTCCATTCATCCTGTGTTGTGAAGAGTGGCCAGTAATCGCTGTATTTTGTATTCTTGAGCCACTTGCAGGTGAATTCTTGTCATTGGTAGGCTTGCTCAAGCAACTCCAGCGTTGAATTCCACCATATGTTCACATCCATAATTGGTAGGACTGCAATTCGTACTTTGGCTTTTTGAGACTCAATGAACTCGTTTCGACGCCCAGGTGTTAGCGTAATCAATACTGCAAGCATTCTCTGCTATATGAAGGTCAGTTTCAGCACTTTCAAACTACGGTGAAATACGTACTTTCTCAATTATCTTTGCTAAACCTGGTCTCATGGCTGACACTTTGTTGATTCTAGCATTGCCCTCTTTTCGATGTCTTTGACTCTTCCCAATGTCTGTGCTTTCATTCTCTCCAAATTGCTGATAGCGCTCATGGGCTTCCCAAAGCTTGGTGCAGCCTTTTACACCCGGACAACTCATGAAGGCACGCAAAGCAAGCTGAATGACGTGCGCCATGCATGGTATGTGGTTTCTGCATGCGGGCCACTCGATTCCAGAGGCCTGAAGGGTAGATTGCAATTAGCGAGTCATTGAGTAATTTGAGGAAGTGTTATCTGTTGTAATCCGAAGGAAACGGCCGTCAGTCAGCTCAAAACGATCAAGAACATCCTTCCAATGTCTGGCTAGCCGTGCTCCAGTATGTTGAATCTTGACCTGAAATCCTTAATTTGCTTTCAAAAGACGAAAAGAATGGGCTATCAACCTCATCAAATGCCAGTTGTACTTCTCGCGAAGCCCAATTTTGATCCTTATAATAGTCACACACCGACGTGAGAGCTAATTTCCTCATCAATGTCCATCCATCTAATGCTAAACCAACTTTCTTTCTTGATGGCAATTGCTTCTTAATTGCATCCAGTGTCATTGTGTATTCCCTCCGGCAAATGTTGCTCCGCGTGCTGGCGGACGGTAACACCAACTTGTCTCGAAATGCACTGTATGAATGTGGTAGCTCTTGGTCTGATATCACGTTCCATGGACTATGAGCTGAAATAAATCCTACCATGAGGTAGCAATTCCAGGTGTCTTGGTGAAATTCAGCTGTTTGAAAGTCCTTTGCTGCCAGTTTAGTGTGTTTTGTCTGTCAATTCTGTAAGTATACTTGATACCTAAACGTTGAATATGAATTTCCTTTGCGAAATTACAATCGGGATGCCTCGACCTCCTTGCCTCTTGAGTATGGCCAAAGCTGTTTCATCGACTGTTGAAGTAGTCAATTTGGTTACTTCTGACTCTGTAAATTTGTTCAAATTTGCGATGTGCGCTTTTGCCAGCAAGTGGTTGCCCATTGAGCTGGTCTCATGTTCTGATGGATGGCAAAAAACTTAATGACAAATGATACATATGATGCGAGGGCTGCCGGTCTCCTCAATTCCGCAGTGCAAATACAATCACCACGAAGGCGCATGTCTACAATCATTCCAAGCAATAGGCCCCTTGCAGCCTACATTCATTGAAGCCCAACAAGCATCGAATATGATTTACAATGTACGCTTGCTTAACTCACGAACAAAGACACGTTCATTGTTTGAGGATATCATTACGTCTAGCAACATGGTATTTAAAGATTTCGAATCTGACATCGCGGTAGGGAATCGAAATCTGGGTAATTCGACCTGAGTAACTGTTAAAAGATACATTATAGTCAGGTAGAACTCTGGTTCTTAAATACTGACTTTAGAGCTACAAGGGAGAAAGAAGTCATTCCTGTGAGACATCGCATGCATATTTGTGAAGTTCAATACAATGAAATACAATGACGAGGCGGTTGCGATATCATCACCAGCATTTCGGCCCATAAAGGCAGCCGATAGCACGATTATGGGTTAATGCTGTTGCATTACTGAGTGATTATCCAAGATGCAAGCCCAAAAAGCGTTGACACTCCGTTGAGGTTGATTTTTAGGAAGTAGTAGCGATGTCGGCACTAGCATTTTTCCCTATAAAGGCGGACAATATTGTTATTATGGGTGTATGCCATTGCACAGCCCTTGATTTGTCTGTGATGCAATACCAAAAATTGTTGACACTCCATTGACGTTCATTTTTAGGAGGTGGTAGCGATATCATTGCTGGCCTTTGTGCCCATACAGGCGGCCAATACTGTGATTATGGCTTAATGCTGTCACACAGCCCAGTGATTATCCAACATGCAAGAGCAGAAATTGGTGATGCTCCGTTGAGGCTCATTTCTAGGAAGGGGCAACGAGCATCTCGATTACCTTTCTACATCTAAAGCCGGCCAATAACTGCTCTTTGGATCGAACTAACTATGCAACCCTTTGACAGCCAAAAAGGTCAGACTAAAATCATTGACGCTCCGTTGACGCTCACCTTAGAGATATACTAACAGTCATTCAGTGCACAATGATTTTGCATACTATTCATACAGTCATTATTGACAGCCAATATACCGTTTCCATGTATTATCATTTGCATCCAAAAGCATCGAGGCCTCTCACTATCTGACTCACCAATATTCATGTCATCTGTCCAATAATGACGTAACTCCATTGCGTTTTATCGCTTTCAGCCACCGGTTCACAGCATACAGATCAATCCGCTGATGGTAGACATACAGAGCCCGACTTCCTGACCTTCCTTTTTGCAGCTTGTTTTCCTCGAATTCCTTCATGTACCATAAGCAATTTTCAAAATCTTGACCATGTGCAGCAGGTCTGAGTGGAGATTCATGCAGTTGGCTGCATAGACTAATGCAGCATGACGGCTGCCATTCATCCTGGTTCAGACTGTGCGCTGACCGCTCTTTCTATGACTCGTATGCCATCACTGACTTACATTGTGTTAGTAAATTGTGTCTATATTTTAGGTTTTGCTTTCTAATGTAACGGTAACAGGCAAGTCAATATCAAGTTTGCTCGCCGTCTATCAACTAAATCTGGAGTCTAGAACTTTTCGATGGCACGTACGACCCTTGCACTCACACTGATGCAATATCATGTCTCACAATTTCGTCACTGAAATCAAGAAAAAGTAGTCACGGAGCACAATAGGTACAGAAAGTGCTTTTACAAGAGATCGGTCGTCAAAATTGACTATTTCGCCATCTATTCCGCTGGTGACATGGGAGCTGTAACAATATCTTCGTCCGTATCCGATATCAATATCGTAGTTAACTATGGATACTGTACCCAGGGGTAATAGCTTGCAGGGTCAACAGGCTTCACATCCTGAATCGGTGTCGAAGAGGGTGCCGCGTCAGGCAAGAGAACTGGTATGAATTTGTGTCGCTGTGGTTTCTCTGAACCCAGCCTTATTTCGCTACTGCTGGGTCGAGAAGTCACTGCAACCATTTGCGATTGTCCGTGGACGATGTCAAGAGTCTGCCTAAGCTCTCCACATGTTGGCGGGGATGGTGTCCCTGCCGTCATGTCAATTTGGGGCTTGACAACTGCTTGAACGTTCAATTCCGCTGTCCCATACTTCATATCTCTCTCACGGAAGGATTTGGCTGCGTCCCCCCATCAAGGCTGCGTCACTTCGTCAAGCCTCTTCTGCTTCAGCCGAACACTCTCCATGCAGTGCTCTACTGTTTTGGAGATTGTGCCCATCACCCCGCCAGGTTCATCATCTTCCTCATCTTCCCCATCCTCCTCATTGTTGGAATTTGCATGATCGCTCAAACTATCTTTGATAGCATTCCACATCTGTTCAAACTTTGTGTCGGGCTAGCTGGTGGTTGCTCCTGCGTTTTCAGCAGTAGTCATATCTTCGTGCACTGGCATAATCGCTGTCTCTGCATCCCGAACTCGGTTTCTTGCCACAGCAGTTTCTCTCTCCACATAATCCTCAATCCATTTCTCTTTCTCAACGTTGCTTAAATTGTGTGTTTCTTGTCTTTTCTCAGCTGAAAGCGTCGTTTTGCATCGTAAGATGTGCAATCCTCTCCACGCTCGGGTTCATGCTTCCTCCAAGCCGCTCTTGCATTCATTCGCTTGATGACGTCGATGTGCGGAGTGCTTTGTTGATTTGCTGTATTTGCCCACTGGAAGTGGCGAAAAGGTTTTTTCGGGAGCATTGACCATTGTATCTTGTGTTGACCTTGTTGTTGGGCGAAATGTTGGATGTTGCAAGGTATGGACCACATGGAGGCAAGCTAAGTCTTTAATGTCAAGGTTCGTACGTTTCATCAACTCGAAGAAACCAAAATCTGCATTTTGACCGTCATTTCATTCGGAATAGTAACTCTAACCATACGTTATAGTTGTGACGAACCTGTCGAGACGATTGATTGATTGAGTGTAAGTCTAAGATGACACGTAGCCAATATACTAGATGCCAGCCCTAACCCACAGCCGCGTGATGATGTGCTCGGCAAAGACTCGGTCTAACACTCCTCCAGGGCGTTATCACGTCTGTCAAACACTTAGCCATAGAAAAAACAGACAGAAAACAAGAAGATCGAAGACAGAAAACAGAAGACAGAAGCCAAACCATGCCATGCCCTGAGCTCCTCCCAAGTGACCATCTTCCTGCTCATGCCATTGGAGGTGTCAATCTTGGGCCTATTACTACGCTCGGTAGTCGATTGCGCTGTCGGCATCAACAGTCTTGACTTCCAGTCAACTGCTCCTCCGAAGATGACACACAGTCCAGCTGGATCGTCATAAATCCCCGTACTCAGGCTCTCAGTCCCCATCATGGGTTGTGCTGTCGGTCTCGAAACTGGAGACGCTTCTCCGTGGCGATGTTGACTTCCACTCGACAAACGAAGTGGAAATGTCGATCGTCATTTGTCTTTCAAAAGCAACTGCTGATAACCTGTTGTACGATGGTAGATATGTACGTACGTATGCGATGGTGTGTCTTTGTAGGTATTGCAATCGAAGACCCCACTCCATGGCAATGTTGACTTCCCCTCGACAAACAAAGCGGAAGATCGTCATTTCACTTTTAATGACACGGGTTCATAGCCAGTTGTTCAGTGTCGGTGTTGGTGTTGAAATTGGAGACTCTTCTCCATGACTGCAACTCGAATTGGAGACTCTTCTCGGAAGTTGCTCTTCCGTCTCAGCTAGCCCTAGGAAACTCATTCCCGTAGATTGTGGATCCCTGTATGCGGCCTCAAGGGTGGAGGAAGGGGATTGTCGTCATTGAAGGTTTAGGGTGAAGGTGCACACTGTACATCTCCTAGTAGTGCTTCCATGTCCTCATAGTAGAGGAGTCCACAGACTTCGTGGATTCGTGGCCACAATTGCCACCACTGTTCTTGCGAGTCTGTTGTCGCAAACCACATACCCAGCGCACTGTAGGGGACCAACCGCCGCACTGCCCAGGGGTTTCATATATCTGCTGACATCTCACAAGTATCCGTGATCCATTACCCGCCCACATCTCATAGACTGTCCAAATACTATATTGTATATCGAGATGCTTGGCTGGCCACCGGTTGACCAGGTTCGACATCGCTTGGAACACATTCCAATGTTGACCCGATCTTCTCCGAGGGTGTTAACACAATGTTAAGACAAACTCCTGCCACCTGCTCTCTGTACTCCTCCCAAATGTGTCCTGCCGACGTGTCGTTCTGTTGCCGTAATCTCATATACCCCTAGAACTCAACACAATGGCCATCGCAGTCATTGTGGCCATCTAAGCTGTTGATTGTGAGATGTCACCAGGAGGAAGCATCGTTTGCACTGTTGAATCGTGGTCTTCAGACCATAGGGTGTCCTCCTCCCCATCATGGACACATTCCGAACGTGGTCAGGACGCTGCGGTCTTGCTCGTATTTAGGTTTGCGATTCGACTGTTGACTCCTGATTGTTGTCGTAAATGTTCTCCGGATCGTGTTCACACCAGGGTTCATGACCTGTTGTGACGAACCTGTCGAGACAATTGATTGATTGAGTCTAAGTCCAAGATGACTGGTAGCCTATATTGTAGCTACCAACCCTAACCCACAGCCGTGTGATAACGTACTCTACAAAGACTCAGTCTAACAGTTATGACTTGATGGTGAGCACGTGTTTCATGTCAGATCCCAGCGATGTGATGAGACATACATCACCAGACATCTTTTCGGTCGAACAATTTCCTTTTAAAATATATAAAGCATGAGATTTAAGCTGTTAATCACCTCAATGGATCCTAGGCAACAAACAAACAACGTCGGACCGACTTACTGCAAATCGCGGGACCGTTGGGATCCCCTGCAACTTGCAGCTATATGCAGCAGGATTTATCTTCAGTAGAACGTGCGAGTTGACTGTCATTCATTCCATTGTGACTTGAAGCTTACTATATATTCCTCAGGACTTCCCACTGTTCATTATCATCTTCCTCACCTTGACCACGACAGCAAGTTGTGGCTCCACAGAAACCTCACACAGGTGGGATTGACACCGAATCGAGCCAAACGACGGGCACGTCATCGAATGTGTCCCTGGCTGAGACACTGCAGCAATACAGACATCAGTTAGTCCACTGTGACGGTGAAATTGCAGCCACGGACAATATGACCCTGGACGCAAATTCCAAACAGTACATGATACCGGACGCAGCAATATTAGGAAGCAACATGCGATCTGATGTGAGTAGCTCCATTTTGGTGTAGAGGGCCGTCAACACACAATATAATGTACAGCTGGTGTACGTAGAGAGCTCTGTGACCAATGTATTGCTGCACGCAATGGCAAACCTCCATGGTTGATGAAGGCATTAGTCCGCACCTTCTGCGGAATCAAACATCATGATGTCGTCAGCTCCGGGATGTTAGAGGACAAATTTGGTGATAAAGGTCCCCGGCAGTGGACGAAACAGGCTTTAAAGACCCTGGAGGAGGCTACGGAGTCTCATATGGTTGAGGTAATTGCCGAATCTTCCTTTTGGAAGCGTCAACTATTTTGTTCTAGGTCTTCAACATGTCTGCTACTATTGCGAGGCAAGGAAGTCAGGTACAGCTAGAACAGTCCGACATCCGCCTTGCCTTGAATATGGCCAGAATGGCCCAAGGAGGGTTGTTGCACACCACAAAAGAGGAAACACAACAACTAAACAAGTAACCTGGTGCCCAAGTCCAAGACGAGAAGAAGAGAGGCATTGAGTTCTCCGCGTATCAAAAGGTGAAGCCTGGGTTCGAAAGACACCCGGCCATGGTTTATAAAAATCATATTGGCGGCTGTCCTCCATGCCAAAATGGCCCAACAAAGAATCTGCAGACACGCTGGAGGCGCAAAGGAACCAGGGCACCTCCACCAGAACCGGCTGAACCTCTGCCTGGAATTCCACCTCCGCCCAGAACGCCACCTGCACCACCTGGTGATATTGAGGGAACTGAAAGTTATGAAATAGAAGGTATGCCATCCAGGTGTGTGTATATACTGTCTCCTCTGCCCAAAACTCAATTTTTCAATCATAATGCATATGCCAAGGATAGCAAGCACAATAAAGATTATATTCCAGATTTGCTGACTACACTATCTGCTGTGTGGCAATACTGCCGGCATTGATTTTGAAAATGCGAGCAGCCTGTTGAGCAAATCTGACATTGGAGATGAGCATTGATTGAAAGGAACGGGATTTTTGAGTATTATCATTATTTACAATTAGCGGTCACTTTAAAGTATATTTTAAAGGATATATTTAAATGCACAATTAAAGAACAATGTATTGATAAAGGAAAATGTACATGAAGAGGATAGAACGACTGCCAAAACACAGTTACTGATGTTCTATGCCAAAGTGAATGGTTGTATAATGTGGAGACACCTGTGGCAAAATAAGCATCAACAGAGCGTCAATGATTTTTCGTCCTGTCTGTCAGGTAATTAGAATGTGAATCAGTCGTTGTAAGCTATAATCATTATATAGGCCGCCTTTATAGCCAAAAGAGAATGCTACACTCTCCCTGCCCCATCTTGACAATGAGCATCAACAGAGCGACAATGATTTTTGGTCTTGTATCTTGGGTAATCTAGGTGGGAAATGATCGCAGACATCTTTAAACAAGGTTTTGGCAGCCTTTATAGGCAGATAAGCAAGAGATGTTCCTACGAAAACCTCTTGGACAATCACAACATGATTCAGTTTCAAACCTGGGACCCAGTGATCGTGAACATTTTAGCCTATCCCCTGGATCATAACGGTTCCCGGCCCATACGGGTTGCCCGCGCAACCACCTCACCACACATCCAAAAATGGTTATCAGAGGCCGTCCTTTTTATCAAGTCTTCTTTAGTAGCAAATAAAACTTTCTGTCAAAGTGAATAGTAAATTATATGTGATGTGACTTTGTAAGTCTTACTGCCCCACCAAAGTTCAC
>Ga0307515_10016755_pt1 | contig 13404 bp, 1 predicted proteins | sample 17_EM_MG_FD_194513 | JGI IMG/M metagenome (GOLD analysis project Ga0307515, IMG submission 194513) | Populus trichocarpa ectomycorrhiza microbial communities from riparian zone in the Pacific Northwest, United States - 17_EM | ecosystem: Host-associated > Plants > Roots > Unclassified | place...
GGACTAGATCTTAAGGAGGGAGATAAAGTGTAGTTACTATATAAAAATTTCAAGAGTTAACGACTAAGTAAGAAGTTAGACTATATTAGACTAGGACCTTTTAAAATTACGTAAAGAATTTTACTAGTTATATTTAAGTTAAACCTACTAGCTAAAATAAAGATCTACCCTATATAGTATATCGTAATACTAGAGCCAGTATATAGGAATATTAAGCTATTAGTTTATAAAGTAGACACGTATAGAGGACGAGAAGAAGATAAATAGTAAGTTTTAAAAATCGTTAGTTATAAGGACGTTAACGATAAAATATAGTATAAGGTAAAGTGGATAGGCTATAATAAGACTACCTAGGAACTACTAAAGAATTTAAAGAACGCTATAGGAAAGGTATAGGAGTATCGGAAGAAAATAGATTAGGTAATATTAATAAGAAAGGATCGCTAAAGAATAAGTTACCTAAGGGGGACCTAGGAAGAGCGACTGCTGAACTACTTAGAGTTGTTCCCTTTATAGGAAGAGAGTTAGTTTTTTTATTACTAAGTTCCTGCAGACCTTATTTTATAAGCTTTTACTCTTTAAAACGGACCTTTTTATAAACCTGTTTAAGATATAGAAGACAAGCAGAGGCCAGAAAACGAGTTTTAAGAGTATACTATTAAGTAGCCGTAGCCTCTTGTTCCGCCTCTTGCGATTAATATAATTTATTAAAAGCGCTTAAAAGCTTACTATTAAGCTTTATAGCAGCAGATTAAATATAAAACCCTATAATAAATTAATTAGGGAACTTGCAGACTATTAAGAGTTATAGGACGCGTATATTTAGCGTTAAAAATAGAGTAAACGTTATAGAATAAGCAAATATTTGCTTTAGTGTACTCTAAATAAGAGGAAGGTTGCCGAGATAAAGGACTTGCTAGCGCAATATAAACTAACCCCTCTTTCGCACAACAAGAACACGGAGATAGTATTATTTTACCTAGTAATAGCACTACGGCGACAGTACGAGCGCAACAAGCTATAGAAGAAAGAGAAGTTACTTTAGGTATAATAAGTAACGATATTAACTAAATTAATTAGACGGATATTATACCTCTAGTAAATAACTTAGAGATGTTTAGGATCTTTAAGGACGAAGATAAAAAGGAGGGAGATAGTGTTACGGACGCTTTAAGTACAATGTTATAACTACTTAGGGAAGAGTTAGAAGAAGCTAGTTGGTTAATATAGGTACGGTCTAGGATAGATCTAGTAGAACTATATAACGAGAAATAGTAACTAAGTTACGTAATGTGATCTATATAATCTATATAATCTATATAATCCGTAATAGAGTAGATAGAGTACACGTACCTTATATATAAGGAGGGTTTCCTAGGAGTATGGTTGTATATTTAAAGGACCACAGTCTCTACTTTAGATAGTTCTTTCCTTGTAGTGATTCTTAGAATATAATTAGAGTTAATCTATTAGGCAACTACTCCACTAGTTGTTATTATGTTATTAACTTTAGTTTACATTACCTATATACCTAGCCCATTAACAAGCCTATTGTAGTTCTTGCTATAAGGTTCCGTTACACTAAGCGCCCTAGTCCTTTTAGATCTTCCTCCTTAACGCTAAGTTAACCTTCTTTACTAGCTATATAGAAGCGGGCTATTAAGTAAGCTGCTAAAGCTACTAAATCTAATATAAAGCGCTATTAAGGAAGACAGTAAATTATAGAGGCTTTAGAGGAAATAGTAAAGAAGGTAATAAGAGAGCTAATCGCCTAAAAATCTCCTTAAGAGAAGGCCTCCGGAGAGTTTATTTATAAGTTTAGTTACCTAGATCCTATAGAGTAACTAGCTATTTTACGAGCTTTTAAGACGGAGTCTACTACTAGGTTATTTCTTATAACGGCTAAAGCTGTAGAGCTCCGACAAAGCTTAATTAATAATATTTTAACTAGTAGAAAGGACGCGTAGGAGAGTAGGCTTTAGGTAAGATCTAAGCAAGATTTAAATAAGATTTTAGGTAAGATCTAAGTCGCCCTTTAAAGCCTTACTATATAGGCAATTAGAGAGCAATATATAGAGGGAAAGTATATAGATTTCTATAGTAAATACACCCAAAACTACAGTATATTCTTAATTAATTGGCCTACTAATTGCCTTGCAGTAACTCTACTATATAAGCTCCGCAATCTTATTGCGTCTTTAGTTTATAACTATATTGCTTTCTACCTTTACGAACCTTACGTCTTCCTTATCTATAACCTTATCCTATACCTTTAGAAAGTAACCTAGGTTATCTGGATTATTTATATTTATAAAGTTATATACTACAGTTAAAGCGTATACTATATCTACCTATATACTTAAAGGGAGACTATACCTACTGGCCTTAAAGTATCGGAAACGATTCTTAAAACCGCCTATAGTACGCTCTACTATATTCCTTAGAGCCGCGTGTTAAAGATTAAAGAGCTTCTTTACGCTCTGTAGCCTTATATTTGCCTACGCCTACTTATAAAAGATAATATTATATACTGTAGTAGGGAGTTAAAGTTATAGGCGTGTTGGAGTACCTAGCATCTACAACGTAGTATCTACTAGGTAAGGCTTTAAATTCTTTAGCCTTTGCTAAATTAAGGACTCTAGAGTTATAAGCAAAGCCCTCCTAACTAGCTAGAATATAGGAAGTTTATCTAAAAATTAACAGCTATAAGAACGTTCTGTAATAACCCCCCCCCTCTTCCCCCCCTTCCTTTTACGCTATAGAGCTTGCCTTATATACCCGCCTTTTATAGAGACCGGTAAATAAGTACCGTTAAGAGCTCTAATATAATCGGCAAAGAAAGGATATCGTTTAGGGTTATTAGTGATCTCTTCTAAAGTAGAGTTCTAAGAAAGCTGAACAACTTCCTTATATAGTTTTAAATGGCTAAAAAGGACTTCGTATACGGCTCTATAAAGCAGCAAATTAGTACTAAAAGTTTATTAGCTAGTAGGTAAATACTTACTAGTAGATCATTGTAGATAAGTACTAAGTTACCTTACTTAGTAATCTATATAACAAATTATTGCTAAACAGCATTAGAAATATTATTAGCTTCTCGGCTACTAATAGAAGCTTCGTGTCCTTTAAGTTGCCGTATAGTTATAATCAATTAAAAAGCTTCCTAAATACCTTAGGCCTTATACAAGTTATATTTATAAGTTATTGCTTATAGCCGTAGAGCAGCTGCGTTATCTACCTTATTCCTCGCTATATATTAGTATACTAAGTATAAGCGCCCTCTAGAAATAAGCTTATCGCGATTATAAAGGTTAAGATAATAACATTATATAAGGCTTGTAAATGCGACAGCAGTATTACGGTTAAGGCGTATAGAGTCGCCATATTACAAGGAGTCGTCACTTTAGCGCGTATGTGGGAGCTCTATATTAATATGGAATATAAAACGGGAGCTTAAAGCTTTATATTAAAGCGGTGCTAAGAACCTTATTTTAACTACTGTATACAGTATAGCTTGCGAATTTGACGCGCTTACCGATATAGAGGAGCTTGTTACGGGACACCCCCGTAACACCTTGCACACGTCTACCTGTTTCCACCGACTCAGCAATTAGAGACTAACCGCGAAATGGCAATCTAACGGCAATCTAATGGCAATCTAACGGCAATCTAATGGCAATCTAACGGCAATCTACGGCATTCTGCCATATTCTACCATATTCTGCCAAGTTCCACCAAATTCTAACAAGTTCTACCAGGACTACGACCTAAATCCTATTCTACCTATGTATGTGTTAACTAAGCAACTAAGTTAACAATATATACCCTTTCTTCCCGTTTTCCTACCTTCTTTCCTTATATAATGTTTTAACCTCCTTATACAGTTTATATATATAGCTTAATAATATCTACCTTACTATATATTATCGTCGCTTATACTTACTCTATAACACTACGTTGCGTTAACCACCTATACTACCGTTAACATGCAGAATGAACCCGAAGCCCCTATAACGGCCGCTAGTATTATATCCGTACTTTAAGAATAATTAGTAGGGATATAGAAGTCTTTTATAGACGCCCTTAAATAGAACTAAGCTACTTTAAATTAATAATAAGCTGAATAAGAAGCACGATATTAGCAATTAATTAAGGACCTCTAAGAAGAAGTCCGCGCCCTTAAGATACCTATGCTAGGACCTTAAGACTAAATACTATCTCTAGAGATAAATACGTGGAATATAAGCCCTAAACCCGCAGTAGCTATTTACCCTAAGCTAACTACTATACTAAAACAATCTGAATAACTATTAGACCCCTTAGTATTTACTAGTAAATAATAAGAGCTCTAATTATTTTTAAGCCAGCTTAAAAATAAGCTAATTAGTAACGCTAACTGTTACTTAACTAAAGCTAACTAACTCTGTTATGCCCTAAGTTAACTAGGAGGAGATATAGCTAACCTTATTAAACCGCTTTAGCTAAACTTAGTGTAAAGCCTAGTTATACTTCTTAAAGCTATATATAGTAACCCAAACCGCCAAGCTACTGCTTAAAAAAAGATAAACTATATAACTTAAGAAACGAAAAGTTTCCTAGTATACTTCTCTAAATTTAACTATTACGCAAAGGAAATAGGCTAGAATAACTCCGCACTAATTAACAGCTTTATTAAATCCCTAAGCCCTAAACTAAAAACCTCCCTAATAGGCGTAGAGCTACTAGGAGCCCTTAATACCTGCGCAAACGTTATTAATAAATAATATAATAATATACTACGCCTAGCACTAAAGCCTACTCTATAATATAATATAGTAACCCTATAAACGTCTACTAAGTCATTATCTTAGCCTAAGCACCCTAACGCTATGGATATTAACACTAGGACCCTAGGGTACGCCCTACTAGGATCCTTTAAATGAGAACGACGCATTAAGCTAGGCCTCTGCTTTAAATATAAAAGTAGCTCTTACCTCTTTAACTACTGCTCCATCCCTATGCCTAAATATAAATTATAAACGGCTAATACCAGCAGCCGTTTACCGCATTAATCTTTTAGTTACCGTCCCCAATTTCTACCTAGTTCTAGCCCTATATTTAGTAAGCACTATTTATAAGGATAAAGCTACAGCCGACGTCCTATAAGAACCCCACCCCGATTGCCTCTAAAAGGAAGGTTTTAGAGCTAAGTCGCTCTCTGGGACGGCTCTGCTATAGGATCTTATTAAACGTATTTAACGTTACAAACTCTAACTCTTAGGACCGTAGCATAACTATTAACTGCCGTCTTTAGTAGAATAGTTAATAAGTTAATGCTTAAATCCTAATTAATATAGGAGCTAGCGGTATAGAATTTATTAACAAGATCTTTATATAAGATAATGGTTTTACCTTAACCCCCCTTAACCGGCATATTAATGTATTTGGATTTAATAGTAAACGCACCGTCTTAGGCCGTATTACCTATATAGTATTCCTGAGACTCTAATACCTAAACCATAAAGAATTAATTAAACTTTTTGTTACTACCCTAGGTCACTTAGTAATCCTTAAATAACCCTAGATAAAGCTATATAAGGTAACTATTAATTAGGACAACCTTAAGCTTCTATTTACCACCTTTTGTTATAAGTAGAAGTGCCTTATAACTTGCTGCTTAGACCCAGAACTAAAATCTAAAAAATCCACCACAATCCACTAGTCTAAAATTTCTATAACTATCCACCCTATACCTAAGGAATCTACCAGATTCCACTAACCTAGGAACTCTACTAAATTCCATAAGTTATTACTAAGTACTGTACCGCCCTAAGCTAAGTAAAAGCTTAAGCTCTATATATGAAAATACTAGAAGGACTAGTATTCTACTATAAAAAGGATTTTTAAAGAACCCGAACCTAAATCTAATACTAATTTTGTACCTAATACTAAACCTAAACCTAAACAAGAAACTATAGACAATCTGAGCAAGCTCGGTACCTTAGATATCCGTATAATTGGAGCTACCCCGCTAGTGTAACTTGCTAAGAAACCCGAGTATATAATCTTTGCTATTATAATGGCCGATATTAAGAAGGCCTTAGTACTAAAGAAGTATACTGACCCTGCCACAAAGGTACTAATAGAGTATTATTATCGCCTAGATGCATTCTTATAAAAGGAAGCTAATAAGCTACTAAAACACCGACTATACGACTATAAGATTATACTTGAAGAAGGAACTCAGCCCGGATTTAGACCCTTATATAGGATATCCTAAAATAAACTCTAAGTGCTATAAAAGTATTTAGACGAGAACCTAAGTAAAGGATTTATTAGAGTAAGCTTATCGCCTATAGCCGTACTAGTGATCTTTATTAAGAAACCTAGCGGCGGTTTGCGCTTCTATGTAGACTACTAAGCTCTTAATGCTGTTACCGTTAAGAACTAATATCCGATCCCGTTAATATAAAAGACGCTAAACTAACTAAGTAAGGCTTGTTACTATATGAAGCTTAATATTATCTCTATATTTAACCGTCTCCGCATTATAAAAGGGGATAAATAGCTTACTATATTTTGTACCCAATATGGACTATTTAAGTACTTAGTAACACTTTTTGGCCTTATAAACGCTCTAAGCTCGTTTTAACATTATATAAATAATACCCTGCGCCCTTACCTAGACATCTTCTATACTACTTATATTAATGACATCCTAATATATAGTAATAACCTGACTAAATATTGGAAGTATGTTAACTTTATTTTATAAGCCCTATACGGAGCTAGTCTATAATTAGATATAGATAAATGCAAGTTTTATAAAACGGAAGTTCTATACCTTAGACTCCTTATTTTTATAAATGGTATATAAATAGACTTAAAGAAAGTTAAGGTAATTGTAAACTAGTAAGAACCTAAGAATGTTAAGGACGTAAGAGCCTTTATAGGATTTGCTAATTTCTACTAATGGTTTATTAATAACTTCTCTGCCCTAGTTTTACCCCTTATAGCTTTAACCTAAAAGGATAAAAAATTTGTCTTTAATAAGGAATATAAGAAGGCCTTTGCCTATCTAAAGGTTATATTTACTACTACGCCTATACTCTAATACTTTAACCTAAACTAAATAAGTGTTATAGAAGCCGACTTATCTAACTACGTTACTAGAGGCATCCTATCTTAATATAATAAGGATGGAGTATTATACCCTATAGCATACTTCTTAAAACAACTAAGCCTAGCTAAATATAACTATAAGATCTATAATAAGGAATTATTAGCTATTATTAGATATTTTAAATAATAGTAACTTAAATTAGAAGGCGCTAGATTTCTAATTAAGGTCCTTAGTAACTATAAGAACCTATAGTACTTTACGACTATAAAACAGCTAAGTTATTGTTAGGCCCGCTAGTTAGAATATCTATTTTGTTTTTAATTCTTAATTATATACTGCTTAGGCGTCTAAGGCTAGAAGCCTAATACCCTAACCTAATGCTTATAAGACGCGCTAGCCCTAAAAGAAGCGCGCTTTTACTAAAATTAGACCCTACTTCGCCCTAAACTATTTAACCCTCCTACTAAAGATCTTATGGTATACGTCCTTAAAATAACTAATTAACTAATTAAACAGATTATAGTTAACGAATACCTAAATAATAAGTTTATTTAAGAGACGCTTAAGCTAATATAAGATGGTATTAGACGCTCTAAAAAGATTTCTCTAAGTAAATATAAAGCCTGCGGAAACCGCTTATATTACTAGAACCGTTTAGTTGTCCCTAATTATAATAAGCTTAAGCTTAAACTCCTTAAACACATATATAATCTACCTATTGCCGGCCACCTAGGCTGAGGAAAGACCCTAGAACTACTCTAACAGGAGTATTATTAGCCGAATATGCATAATATAACACAAAGGTACGTCTTTAGCTGCTATACCTGCTGACAAGCTAAAGCCTTACATAAGACATATAACGGTCTTTTAAAGCTATTACCTGTTCCGGACCAAAGATAAAAGGATATCTTAATTAACTTTATTATTAACCTTCCTGAGAGTAGAGGCTATATAAATATTATAGTAGTTATAAACCAACTATTTAAAATAAGATACTTAATCGCCTGCCCTAATATATTAACGCCTACTATTACCTAACTATTCCTAGATTATGTATAGAAACTCTATAGACTCCCTAAAATAATTATCTCCAATAAAGGCAGCTAGTTTATCTTAGTATTTTAAAAAGAACTAACTACTTAACTCCGTATTAAAGCACTATTATCTATTATATATTATCTAGAAACGGATGGCTAAATAGAACGCGTAAATACTATAATGGAATAGTATATTTGGATATATACGTTATATTTATAGGATAACTAGATTAACTGGCTTATATTCACTAAGTTTACCGCAAATAACTCCGTCTTAGAAACTATAAAAGTCTCCCTGTTCCTAGCCAATTATAACTAGCACCTATAAATGGGTTTTAAACCCTTTAGTAATGTTCCTTACCCCGCTTATTACGCCTTATAAGTTATAGAAGTAAATAAATTTGTAGAGAAAATAGAGGAACTATAATAGTTCCTTACTAATAAGATGATATAGGCTTAATCTGTCTATAAAGCTATAGCGAATAAGAAATAAACCCTAGCACCGGCCTACTAAATTGGTAATTTTGTCTAGCTAGATATAAGAAACCTAAACATAAAACGACCTACTAAGAAACTTAATTAGAAGAACGCTGGCCCTTATAAGGTTAAAAAGGTTATCTCTTCTCACGCCTACCGACTAAAGCTCCCTAATACGGTTAAAATCCACCCCGTATTCTATACGTTAGTCCTCTACCCTACTACCCCCGTATTAGACGCCCTACCTAAACAGATATTAGACCCTCCCCTACTAGTTAAAGTAGATAGTAAGAATAAGTACTTTATTAAAAGAATTAATGATATTAAGTATAATAAACGGAAACGCTAATATATATATCTTATGAAATGGAGAGGCTTTACTAAGTCCTTATAGGAACCCGTTAACTCTATAGGACTTATATAAGCCGTAAAAGACTTTTATAAACTCTACCCAGAACTACTACAGCCCTATCTCGCAGAAGCTTAAGTTTAAAGGGGGGGTACTATTACGGGACACCCCTGTGACACCTTGTATACGTTTACCTATTTTTACCAACTTAGCAATTAGAGACTAACCGCGAAATGGCAATCTAATGGCAATCTAATAGCAATCTAACGGCAATCTACGGCATTCTGCTATATTCTACTATATTCTGCCAAGTTTTACTAAATTCTACTAAGTTCTGCTAGGACTACGACCTAAACCCTATTCTACCTATATACGTATTAACTAAGCAACCAAGTTAATAATATATGCCCTTTCTTCCCGTTTTCCTACCTTCTTTCCTTATATAACGTCTTGACCTCCTTATACAGTTTATATATATAGCTTAATAATATCTACCTTGCTATATATTATTGTCGCTTATACTCACTCCGTGACAGAGCTCTATATTTAAAAGTTGTTATATTTACCAAACACCTACCTTATATTCAGATTTAAGCTCTATTTTGGTTATAATATAGAGCCTCTATATTAAATATAGAGGTGTAATTAAATGCCCTTTTAGGCTGCCTAGAGTACAGGTCTTAGTTTATTTACTTCCTCCTCTATATATCCTTTTAATTTAGACTCTTTAATTGCCTAATCCCGCTAATAGTTAAGCTTAATGGTTAATTTACTATTCTCTGCTTCTAATTTTTTTAATTTTCCTTATAAAGCTTACGTCTTCTTGCCAAGAAGTATTCTCCTTTAAATAATCTGTATAATATATAGATATACTAGCAGGAACAGCTTTAAACAATACACTTATATTACGGCATAGTTCCATATACGCTCCAATTAGATACTTGCTTATATATTTTCTAAATAAATGCTGCTTTTTAGGCAGAAATATCTAATTATAAGGATTATTAAGACCTATAATTAGACGGACTTATAATAGTTTAATTAAGATCCCTAATTTACTAGCTTTAAAACTTAATTAGTAACTCTAGTCCGCTAGTTAAAAGTTCTATACCCTTATAAATATATTTAGATAACTGTTATTAACACTAAGCCCTCTACTTAGCACGCTTAAGGTTTGCTCTTTAAGGTAAAGCTATTTTAGAATTAAATTTTTATCTTATTTATATATAGGCTCCTTAAAATTTAAATATTTCTAGAGTATTCTTATTCTATCTATTCACTTGCTCGCAGAGGTAGAGATATATTCTGAATAATGTATTGATTAGGGGTGTAGGCCCGAGGAGAGGGTAATCATCTCAGCCTGCTGTATTGCATAGTAGGTTCCCTACTATCTCAAGCAGTGGTAGATAATTATATACTCATTGCCCCAAACAACGCGTACCGTTAGAAGCTAGCGGTACGAGGCCTGCCCCACAACCAATATAGAAGTAGGAATATATCTTATCTTTTTTTGCGCCCATAGGGTATCGTTAAAAGACCATTCGGTAACCCAGAACCTAGGTAATATCAAAGGCTGTTAACGACGACGAACCTAGCGGTACAAGGCCTGCGCCTAATAACCAATATAGGAGTAGGAATATATATCGTCTCTTTGCGCCTATAGAGTATCATCAAAAACCGTTCGGTAGGTAATATTGAAGGCTATTAACAACGACGATGATGTAGTAAGGAGGAAGCTGGAAAGCGTCAATTCAAAACCTGTTAAAAAAACCCTGTGGGAAAAATTGTTAGGAAAGACTACTTATTAACAGCTGTGGAAAGACGCGACGCGTAACTCGTTCGCGATCCTCTAAGGGGTAAGACGTTTTATCGCGACAACAACACAACGCCGTACGGCACAGCATTATTAAGGCTATAAGACAAATGAATAACAAAATCTCTATTAAATAAGCCTTATTTTAAAGCGAAAAGCCGAAAGGCTGATTGTGATAGATATTGATGTTGCTGTTCAGAGGGAAGGCGTGACTTCGCTTTGAATAGACATTTTTATAAAACTAAAATTTTAGGAAAGGGATTATTTCGCCCTAGGTATCCCGGAATAGCTAGCAGTAAAATTAGCTCTAGTTAGAATTTAAAGCAAAAGGGAGCCGGAACAAAGCCCTTCTAAAAATAGTAATTAGTTAACTTAAAATTACTTACTGTGCTGCTTTAGCCGACCCTTACTATAGACGACTAATACTCTATTTCTGGTGCGTAGAATTTACAATAGTAACTAAGTACTAATAAGTAAAAGTTACAAAGCCTAGGTATACCTAAAGAGTAGCTAAATATATAGCTGTTAGGACGCCAAGGTTCTTAGAGCATATAGTAACGTAACAATAGTAGTGGGATGTAAAGAGTTTCTGGTTTTTAATAAAGTAGAACTATAGAACTAAATTCTACTATTCTCTAATACGGGGCAACTACGTTTTGTAGGCGCCTCGCCTGCGCCTCGCCTGCGCTAAGCCGGTTACGGCTAGTGCGTCTCTATGGCCTAATAATTGCCCCCCCCTTCTTAAGCGGCTGTCCTTAGCCGACGCTATTATACAATAGGAGTGCTATTATTGTCCTTCGCTAAATAAAAAGTGTATAATAAAATTTAAAGTAAATTAGATAATATGTAAATAGGATAATAGGACAATAGGACAATAGAACGCTAGGGCCTTAGTAAGATCTATAAAGGTAGGAGTTCCCACTAAGGTAGGACATCAGATTTCCCTTCTAAGTCCATTCCAATTCTTTTAGCCTACGACTTACCTTCTCTACAATTTCTAATTAATTATAAATCGCAAGCGCTAAGCCGTTAGTTCGCCTACTCGCGAGCTTTCCGTAAGTATTCTTTATACTAGCTTATAGCTGTCGCTAACCCTACTAGGCGCCATTAAAGCTCCCACGCCGCTCGCAAGCTGCTTCCCTAGCTTTGCTAAAACCAATCTACCTCCGTTACGCTAAGCGTATAGCTACTACTAGGCGGGCCACCTACGGTAAGTAGGCCAACTGTAATTACGGGTACTACTAACGACTAAATAAGTCGTGCTAACTAGTACGTCTAAGTGCGTTAGTTTAGGTTCTAATAGCTAATAGACTAGGTTCCTAAGGCCTTCTATAGCCGCCTAAATAAGCTACTTACCCTTATTAATAGGGCTAAGCGCTAGCAGGTTGCTAGCGGAGATACAGCTAACCTTAATGCTCGCGTCGCTGCCGCCTAGAAGTCCTTTACGAAGGATATTAAGGCCTTAGTGCGCACTAGCGCTAAGCACAGTCTCCGCTAGCGCCTAAAGGGCAAAGACTTTCCCCTACTCTAAGTATAGAAATTATAGGCCATCTATTATACTCTTAAAGGAATTTTTAATATAATACGCGCTTTAGTACGTGTTATAGCACAGGTGTTTCGCCGTTATAGCGTATGCTAATAGTACCTATAGGCTAATATACCTCCTATTATAAGGGATAAGGAGGAGGATAAGGGTAAGAAGGATAAGGAGAAGAAAGAGGAGGAGGATAAGGAGGAAGAGGAGGAGGAGGAAGAGGAAGGAAGGGAGAAGAGGGAGGATTCGCTGGAGCTGTAGAATATCTATATTTTTATCGGCGTACTACCGTTACTCCGCCGTCGTTCTATCGTCGCCCCGCTAGTAAGGCGTAATCCTAGTTCCAATTAAAAGTTTTTTATTCTTCTACCTACTTTCTTTTCCGTTTACCCCTTAGGGTAAAGTAACTATTATATATTTCCTTTGCGTCCTTATTAATGTCCTCTATTAGGACCTATTTATTATACTCTTCTAGCTAGCCTTTTTACTTAACTAGGTACTATAGGGTTTAGTTATATCCCTTTCTTTTATATACTTTTTCTACCTTATATTAGTCCTCTTAGTCCTTTTAATTGTCTAGCTTAATAGGCCCTAGTAGAGGGTCTCTAGTAGTACTCTTATATTGTTTATATAGCTCTAGTAAGCTAATATGGAACACTAGGTAGATATAGTAAGACGTAGGTAGATATAGCTAGTATACTTACTTTCTAACTAGTTTAGCTATACTAAAAGGTCTAATAAAGCGTACTTATTACGGACGCTTTAAGTATAATATTACGACTACTTAGGGAAGAGTCGGAAGAAGCTAGTTGGTTAATACAAGCACGGTCTAGTATGGAGCCAGTGGAACCATATGACGAGGAATAGTAAGCGAGTCACATGACGTGCTATGTAAGGAACGTGAAGAATAAATGGAACGTACGTACCTTACGTACCTTACGTACATTACGTATAAGAAGGATTTTATAGGAGTACGGTTATGTATTTAAGGACCCTTAGTCCCTACCTAGATAGTTCCTTCCTTATAGTAATTCTTAGAATACAATTAGAGTTAATCTATTAGGCAACCACTCCACCAGTTATTATTACGTT
>Ga0307515_10016756_pt1 | contig 13403 bp, 3 predicted proteins | sample 17_EM_MG_FD_194513 | JGI IMG/M metagenome (GOLD analysis project Ga0307515, IMG submission 194513) | Populus trichocarpa ectomycorrhiza microbial communities from riparian zone in the Pacific Northwest, United States - 17_EM | ecosystem: Host-associated > Plants > Roots > Unclassified | place...
TATTGTGAATGATTAGAGCCATCACCTAGTAATTTAAAGGAAACTAGGGATCCTAACAAGTAACACTAGTTCTAGAGATTCAAGTAAGAGATTATTTATGCTTGAGAGAAGAACAATGTTGCCCTCATTGCATTCTTTCTTGTGAAAGGTTACCCTAACTATGTATTCTTTGTTCTAGATTTATTATTTATATTATCATTAACTATCCTAATATTTTTAATTTCCTTTATATTCCTTTTTTATTATTGTTTTTATAAAATAAAATGATTTTTAATGTTAATCCTAAAACCAATTAGAGACATGTCAATAAAAAAAATAATTGGCCTATTTACATCCCAAAGCCCAAAAATCAGAATACAAAACCTACAAAAGAAATGGGCTTTACAAAGCCTAGTTGGGTCTCTTTTAAAGCTTGAAAGCTTAACCCAATAAACATTACCTAATGACCTTATACCCTGTTTTGAAGATCAAAGTTAATTAAAATGGAGACTTGCCCATCATCCCTTTTGTTTCTTTTATTTTTTACTAGTCAAGTAGATATGCAACTGACCCAGGAGAAACTTGTTATGTGGAGAGAAAAGAAAAGGTATAGGTTCGGATGATATCAGTAACGAAAGAAAGAGGAAAATGAGCTTATATTACAAATTACAAATTTCATGTTCATGAATTTATACTTTTTCTTATATACAAATTGCAGATTTCATGTTCACTTTACTCTATAGATCATAATTGTCACTACAATGATTTCTAAGTGAGGAACAAACTTTCATAAATCATGATTCATAACTAGAGTAAAGGATCAAACATAGATTCTCTAAAAAAAAAAAATTAAGTAACAAAAGTTGATGATTCATAAAGTCTAATATTCATATAATAAGGAAAAATGGAAATAGGAACTCAATAATTCATAGAATCTTTACACAATCATATGTTGTAGAAAATATATTTCACATTGGTATACAAAAGTTAGAACCTGATTCAGTGGAGCTATTACTCTTAAGATGAACTGAATATGTTTGAATCTGCAATGCAATTACTTTTTACCCTGCTTCCTAACATTTGGTTACTTTTTTCTTGTGTTCGTGTCTCTGACTCTTGCTCTTTATCTCTCTCATTTATGTCTCCTCTCTTCTTCTTCTTTTTCCCTTCCCTCCATTTTGCTATCTACTCTTTCTCTAATTTAATTGCGCCAACTTTAGATTGGTCCTAGCTCTTCCACGCTTGTTGCTCTTTAGTCCCTAGACTTTTAATTTTCTTATTTTGGTCAATTTTCACCTTTTCCCTTTAATTTCTTTCAATTTAGCCCCTGACCAAAATAACATTTGTCCTCTGAATTCTTTACTTTACTTACTTTGGACCTTGGTCTTCCAATTCTTCATTTTTAAGCCAAATTGACTTCAAATTTGAATTTTCTCTCTCAATTACACCCTTAATTGATTTTCTAACATGGTTACTTGTTCCAAACTCATCCTTAAAACTTAATGTTTTTCAATTATAGCCAAATTAAATCAATTTAAGCTCTTTTCTTCAATTTTTTCCTCAATTAAGCTCTCAACTATGGCCTAAATATCTCAAACTTCCTTCGTGATTCTTATAATTATTGGTCCAACTTCAACCCATATATATATATTGACAAACAAAAATTAAATAAAGATGAAGAAAATAAAGAAATGATAAAAATTAACTAATTATTAAAAAGATATATATTTTTGGACTTTTCTATTTTTTTGCAAAATATATGCAAAATTAGGGTAAGAAATTGGGGTACAACAAAGATGGCAACCTAGTATTGAAAGAGGAAAAATGGATGATATGTCCCTTTATTAATCACTTAAGTAGCCAAAGCCTTCTCGAGATCCAACTCCTCCATTACCCGTTATTTAAGTTGCCACCCCTATTGGTGGTAAAAATGTAACTCCCCACCCGCTCAATAATCTAGGGTGGTGGTATCCTTACCGGGATAACACGTAAACTCTAGAATCAAAGGTTATGGGGGATATAGTTCCCTCTAAACTAGAGCTGACTAAAAAAATGCTTGAGCTTAGTTAACCCTATTCGAGGAGAACTCCACTATTTTACAAGTAGTAGGAATGAAAAATATAAAGGAGTTTAAATATATCTCTATAGACAATGTTATTAACGAGGTCCTCAAAAGATGATACAAATTAAAATGTTGAAAATAGACTAATGGACTTGGTATTATTAAAAATCATGTGCATCTATAAAAAGTCCCTTGTTAGGCTTAGGGGACCCTCTAATGCTATAGTTAGCAAAGTTGTAGGAGTAATCAAGCCTTAAAGGTTGTATGGTGTTTATGTTTGTAAAATTATAACGAAGAAGATGATAAGAGAATGATAGAAAATATGAAGTTAAAATATGTCTTACCTTGTGGTTCATGGACTTCTATATAACCATGAATCATGCCAACTTATATGGAAATATAGGTAGATGGGGAAAATACTGTAACACATTATTATTTAATAACAATCATTCAAGATAGTAGTCTTTGATGGTTGGTGGTATACTATTGAGTGCAAAAGACAATGTCATGTAGGTCGAGCAACTCTTATCTAAGTAAGCTCATAACCAAGCTTTTACCCTCATGTGGGCTTGTTCCATTATTTGGGTGCATTACCTAATTAGTCTTTATGGAGACCCCAAATCCATTTACGAGACTAGTGGATTGTGGTTCAGTTTGGTTTATAAAAAGTTATGCAACCATTTTAGATCTAGATAAACATCAAGGCACCCATCATACCTAGGCATAAAAAGACGTGGTTTGCACTCGGGCTTTAAACCCTTGGACTCATTCCATAGACCATTAGTTATGAGATTGGGCCTTGCCTCATATTATGTATTTTGGACTTGATATATAATGTGTAAATCTTGTACCTGTCAGGCTACATCTTTCCTGGTGAGCTATTTTAGAAATTACCAATCAATAATTCTAAAAGAGAGTGTAAATGAATACGAAAAAAAAAGAAGAACAAAATACAATATAAAAACTATTGATTTTGTTTTAGAAAACATCAAATAGATTTAGTTTGGTTTTAAAAGTCAAAGTTATTAAACCCGACCTAACTCATGACTCGGTCTAAGACTCGATTCATGGGTTGGGTGAGGTAGCCCATTAGTTGTGAACTTAGGCCTTGCCTCATATTATGTATTTTGGACTTGATATTTAAGGTGTAAAGCTAATGAATTGAGATGAAATGCGAACATAATACATAATACCTGCATGAATACATGGAAGCCTTTACTCAATAGGAACAAGAACAAAAGTAGTAGTAATTTGAGCATTGTAGTAGCCGATGACAGGAATAATGACTGGCACTAATATTTACATAATCCTAATCATATCTAAAAAAATCAAAATCCTTGTTTCATTTTAGAATTTACCTACTTAAATTAGAAATATCAATATTCTATTTTTTGCTTCAAAATTGACATTCATTCTTATAGGTCTTAAATGACATAGCTATACTAACAAAACTCTAAAAGATTATGTTCCTTCTACTGCACACCTATATCCATGGCACAAGAGATTCGCGCAATACCATTTTTTTCTTTACTTTTTTTTCCGGTCATGAATTTTTTGTATTTTTAATTTTATTCTTCCACATTAAATTGATTTGGTATTGAATTTAAGGGTTTTTTTTTCAATGAACTTGATCTTGGGTTCTCGAGATGTTAAAAAAATATCCCAACACTTTATAAGCACTTGATTTTACAAAAATTGTTCGAAATTTTTGTTTTCCAAAAAATTAAAAATAATGGGACTAGAATTAAAAAATTTTAAAAAATGATAGCCCGTTTTTGCATTTTTGTCCCCAAAGTAAAAAAAACAATTAAGAAATCAAGCTCAAGAACCAAAGAAAGAAAAAAGAAAAAAGAAAGGAAAGGAAAGAACAATGGGTCACCTAAGACACATCAGAGGTACAACATCCACACATGTTGTTTTAGAAGGAAACTATTTTCAAGATAATTACAATGGTATTAAGGAAAATTGTCATTAAAGCTAGGAGGAAACCACACATATCTTCTTAATGCAGTGACCTTCCTCATATGCTAGAGAGCGTTATGTGCACTTGACACTTTTTTTTCTCTTCGCTCAATTTAGTCCTTGATTCTCTAATAATTTTTCAATTCAGTCTTAAAATTCATTTCACCCGAGCCGAATAAAGGCTCAATTGACTTTTACACATCGAGTGCCAACTGTGTTTTTTTCACTATAAATAAATTTTTTTATTTTTTTGTATATTTTTGGATCGATTTAGAGTTGGTTTAGGTTGAGAAATTTGTTTTCATGAGATTGTAAGGTGTTTTTAAAATAAAATATGTTGAAGAAAAATTTTGAGTTAAAATCCCAAAACTCGATTTTTCAACCATCTTTCTGGTGGTTGAAATCTAGGAACACAGATGATGCATCATCTGCCACAATAGACAACATGTCACCTATATTGTTTTTAGAAAAAAAAAGGGTGGACGACACCCAGGCTGGCCTACTAGCCTTTTTTTACCATTTTTCATTTAATCTAAATAAAAATTATTATAATAAATTAGTTTAAAATATATTTAAGATGTCTATTTAGAAATCTTTTAGTTTTTACATATTTTCTAATAAGATTATTTTTTTTATTAGCAAACACTTTTTTTATACATGCCTTCATATTTTCTAATAAGATTATAGTTTTTACATATTTTTTAGTTTAATCATGACCCTTTTTTAGAAAGGGTTGTGATTAATGGTTAAAGTTCGTTATGTTAAACTAAAGGAGCAACATTTGCTTAAAAAAGATAATTCAAGGACTTGATTGAATAATTTGGTAAGACAACTTCAACTTTCCTTAACCTTAATAGTTCAGGACCAAAAAAAAAAAGAGCATGAAAAGTTGTGTGTCTAGTTTCCAACACATGAAACGGTGTGTCTGGTTATGACCATTTTACTAACAAGTACAACATTTTGCAACCAACATGACTGTAAATTTCTTGAACAATTTATAAAATGGCTCTTGTGCTAATTGTAGGAAAATCAAAGTACCAATATGCAAAAAAAATTCATTTATTTAAATCATAATTGAATTGTCACACAATACACATAAAACTTTTATTTTCCTGCATTTTTCTAGCTCCTCCAATAATATATTCTTCCATATATTTGTTCATTCCACAATTTTTCTTTCAACGTTATCGATACACTAAATTTGCTTCACAGAATAATTTCATCCAATTTTGAGTTTTGAACTTGAAGATACAGAGTTTTGAAAAATAAGGTAGTGCCAGGCCCAGCCCTTCACCTTTTGCCCTACGTTATCCACAAGGCAGATCAATAAGCTTCTCTGCTTCCTCATTCCACCTCCTTAACAGCTTACTTAAATGGTCTACAAGCTTACTTCTGTTTTACAAGCATTCATGTTCCGTCAGAGACCGGGCGGTGATGGAACTGTTAGTGGTTGTTTTGTCTAAAACATTGATCTAACTATTCTGGGGGCAACTTGTCTATGGCACAATCAAACCAAAAATGTAGATCCAAGCACAAAAGAGTATGATGTTCTTCGTGGATTCATGGTGATAAAGAACTTCCCATGTATATAAGCAGTTTCAGTTCCACTACTAAAAACACAAGTACTGGCGGAGTCCATAACAAGATGTTTTAAACAAAAACACAAGGATCAAGTAATGTAGCAATCTACAAGGCAAACATCTGAGTTTCTTCATTTTCCAGGAACGAAGTTAGTGGCATATGCCCAAGCATTGTTGGCCACTGGATCGGCAAGGTGATCCAAAAGATTCTCTATAGGTCCCTTTCCAGTGATAATGGCCTGAACGAAGAATCCGAACATTGAGAACATTGCCAGGCGGCCGTTCTTGAGCTCCTTCACCTTCAACTCTGCAAATGCATCAGGATCATCAGCGAGGCCAAGTGGGTCAAAGGCACCACCAGGATAGATGGGGTCAAGTCCTTCGCCAAGTGGTCCTCCTCCAACTCTGTACCCTTCAACGAATCCCATGAGCACAACCTGGGAAGCCCAGATTGCGAGGATGCTCTGAGCATGAATGAGATTGGGGTTGCCAAGATAATCAAGGCCACCCTCTGAAAAGATTTGAGATCCAGCCTTGAACCAAACTGACTCGCCGAACTTGACACCATTCTTGGCAAGAATTTCGGGGAAGACACATCCGAGTGCACCAAGCATGGCCCATCTGCTATGGATCACCTCAAGCTCACGGTTTTTGGCAAATGTCTCAGGGTCTGCAGACAAACCAGCTGTGTCCCATCCATAATCACCAGGGAATTCACCGGTCAGGTATGATGGAGTTTGCTCAGAGAATGGACCCAAGTACTTTGGGCGGTCTGGGCCATACCTGTTTTATGATCACAATCATATGGTCAGCTTTTTATTGCAATTAAATGAACCTAAAATGCAGATTTTAGAACAAGCTGTAAAATGTGTTGGTGAACATCTTCCTAAACTTCACTCTAGCAGTCCCCTTTCTCCAGACTAAGGATTTCTTGGGGGAAATTTCCCTCCAAATGATAGTGCCATAAAGATAAATTATCAGAGTTGAGAGATCATGCTTTTTGTACTCACTTTTCCCAGCATTCATTTGCAATTACTTTCCACCATTCAAATAAATCTTTCTTGATGAACAATGCGCTAAAAGTATAAGTTAGCAAGCTAGTGAATACACAGCTACAATGCTCAATGCTGCTAGGTGCACTGCTAAGAAACTTGGAAGCAAGCAATGGATGAGAAATCTTTCTTTTTTTTTAATTTAGAAGACGAGAAATCAGAAACCAAAGACAACTTCAAGAAACTAAGAATGACTCAGGTATATTTTATTTTCTCTCTTTCGAAACTAAGAGAAAAATTCAAAGAGGTGCTGTGCTGTTATTGATTTGTAAAAACTAGTAAAACTGATATTACTTACTATAGCTAGAGACCAGAAACATTACCATATGCTTTGTGGAGCACTTTTGACAGTCCTGCGCATGGTAATACGACCATCACCAGAGGAACCAACCTTACGGACAAGCTCATTTGACTGCTTCAAAGCGGTCTGGCCAGCAAATGCAGATTGTTGGATTGCAGAGGTTGCCATGACCCTCTTTTCTTCTTCTTCTTCTTCTTCTTCTTCTTCTTTACTTTTACTGTATCTAGGTTGCCCGAGTAGGATATACGATGATCAAGGCAGAAAGACGAAAGTTAAATAAGAAATGAGAAGATGTTGTGGATTAGGAAATTTACACGTCGCTAGTGTCCTATTGGTTACAAGATTGGATGTGGATTTGCATGTTGATTGTTTTGAAGAAAATATAGGCTACCGCTACTCTTTTGCCATGTGGAATTGAAGGATCTTGTTGATTGGATGCTTCTGAGAGTAAAATACAAGCCACATGTCTAGTCTATATATATATATATATTTGGGCGGCTAATGCTCCTCCATCAATGGAAAATCTTCGAGGACAAAAGACTGACCAATTTAACAAGAGAAAAAAAAATCTACGTGAAATGGATGATAAAGATCTCAAAGCAACCAACCCATTCTATCTCCCTTGGTGTAAGGGTTCATAGGCAAATGAAACGGGGGTGGATGAATTGGATTGTGACATTTTCCAGTTTTTACATACCACTGAGTTCTTTGGCCACGTCTGCAACCCTTTTCGTCAGCTTTATGATCTAGTGATGCTGCTCAAAGCACTACTTCCTAGGGTTAAATATCAAAGGTGACGAAGTCAAGACAGTAATGGTTTTCAAGAGGCTCATCAGGTAGGGGAATGTGCAGCTGAACTGGATTGAACAATGCAACGCCTACTGACTACAGAAAAAGATAATACTAATGTTTTACAAGATTCTATACTCATTCTACAAGAATTCTTCAGCATGAACAGCAATTATGGCAGTTACTCCATTGAAGAAGGATCTTCTTCTACTTGTGTACTTTCCTATACTCTACCTAACATGATTACACATCAAAGGCCCGCAATGCAAGCTCTGGGTTTTGGACTTTTAAGGCATAGCTCTGAGTTCTTCAGAGCAGAAGAGCCTCCTGTCCAATGTATTGATTTACTTTATTGGCAGGAAGTACTTAGAGAATTTCTTCCTGCATCAACTAAGGGTCAGTCTGCTGGAGCTCATACAAGAATTAAATGCATAAACAAATACATGCTAGTTCATAATAGTGTAATTTGACAAGCCCAAGAGTTTACTTCATAATTAATGAGTTTTCTCTAAGATATAACAGAATAAAAAGTTTCTGATGACAGTGCTACATTTAATGGCTTCTATCTGCTCAAGCTGCAACTTCACGGAAGCTTCTTTCATAATAGAAGCATCCCTTGTATTTTCAATAAAATCTATAATATAAACTATAACATTAGTGTAGGAACAAAATTATTTTAAACCATGAGTGGATTAACTCAAAGTGGCCTAGCTAATTTGGTAGATCTAAATTCAATTCGGATAATCGATAAAAAACATAGTTTTACTCAAAATAAATATTCAAAATAAGATTTTTTTTATATAAATATTAAGACGGTAATATATTAGATTGATTCGGATGATCAACCCGGGTTAACCTGTCAATCTGCATGTCGGGTTATAAGACTATGATAACCTCATAAAAAAAATCAAAATAAATTATAAAGTCTAATTTCCAATAAACCTAATATTGAAGGAGAAAATTAAAAAAAAATCAATTAAAAGAAAGAAAAAAAATAACCAAAGTTTACCCGAGTTAACCTGCTAAATCTGCAACCTGAATCATAAGATCGAGATAACCCAATAAAAAATACATTGAAAAAAATTATGAAGCTCAATTGTGAATCAACCTAGTATATATTGAAAGATGAAATTAAAAAAAAAATTGATTAAAAAAAGAACATAAAAAATGACTTAAGTCAACTCAGGTTAACCCGCTAAACTCGTGACCAGGGTTATGAGACAAAAATAACCTCATAGAAAACAAATCCAAATAACAAAACCTAATTTTTAATCAACCTAATTTCATACTTATAAAATATTTCATTTACTTGCCATTTTGGTAATCATTTAATATAAAGTTCACGTAGTACTTCTGTAATTTCCTAATCAACTAAATACTGGTAAAATATAATAACCCCACAACATAAACAAACATCACACCTGTGTGTAATTGCATATGACATCTATATATTCAAATTGCATGACTAGATTGGATTGCTTATGGATCCTTATAAGAGATCTCGATCTATACTAATTTAGTAAAATATTGAACATTCAACATATCTGAGAGAATCAACAGATACTTTAAAAAAATATCATTAGTAAAGCTTTTGCCACACTTAAATTACAAACAATATATTGCTTAGAATTGATATTTTTAATTTTATGGCATTGATTATAAAGAATCTTTCATGAATGTGCTTCTAACAAGTTTTGGCAACATAGAATTAGAAATTTATCTTGTCAAGGTACTGATAATTACCTGCCTTTGTCAAAATTAAAACAACAATGCTATTAACCCTGGTACTTTATATGTTTGAAGAAGATTAGTTTGGTAGGAATTTATGGACAATACAACAAGTAAATCATTAAGTGTTTTCTCTTCAATGCATTTTTTTCTCTTTATTACACTTATGCTCTATGATTTTGATTACAAGCCAATTTGTAGGTCTAAATTCTTAGACAATCAAGGAATTAAACTAAAATAAAACCTATTATGAACAAGAAAAGTAATTTTATCGACTTAACTAATCGACTAGTTCCCAACCAGTAGACCGATTCATTTACTTTAAATGGTCGACCACTTCCCAATCGGTACACCACTTCCTCTATTTTTCAGAATAACTAGAAATCATGTTTACTTTTCAACACCTTATATTTAGTAGTTACCACACTTGAGTGATCATAAAGCATCTTTCATATAAAAATAACAAGGAGCGAGATATATAACATGTAAATATAAATAATCTCCAAACTATAAGAATTCTGATGTAACCAGTGATTTAGCATAACTTGTAGACATGAGCGGTTTTAAGCATTCAAGTGAGGATCTTACATTACTAGATGGGGATTTAACGTAGACAGACTATGTAGATGGCCTGACAAATACTTTTATAGCTAGTAGAACAAGTCTAAGTTCAAGAAAAGATTTGGGATAGTCAGACCTGGTTAGCTCCTTAAAGGGAGATCTAACTGTTTGATCGGGCTTAAATTTTTGTAGGTGATTCTATGGGCAATTTTTTCTTAGGCAGCTAATATGTTGTTAAATGGACCGTGTATCTTACAGAATCGCGTTTTGAACCTTGGTGCTTCTATTTTGGCATATTTTATGATTTTTCCTATGTTTTTTTTAATTCTATATTTTATTTCAGATTTTCTATTTATTTCCTTTATATTTTTGGATTTCTAGTTGTTTTATAGTAGAGGTAAAGTTTTTTTTTTTTTTTGCCTATTAAAGGTCTTGTAAACCTCGTAAGGAGGGAGCCACTATATACTTTATTTTCTAAAGAATAAAACTGTGAATTCAGGGTTTACATTTGCAACTCTCTTAGCTCATTAAACGTATTGTATTTTTTTCTTGTGATTTTTATGTTGTTGTTGTTGTTCAACTTAGCTTCTGTCTGCATCATTTGGTATCATAGCCCAACGATTCCAGGTTTATATTGCTTGTTGTGTGCTGCAATTTTGTGAATAATTGTTTGTTTGACGTGTGCTGCTAACAAACCATGGTAGAAAGAGGTCATGGAGCGTGACATGGCCAATGAGGGGATAGGAAAGCTCCTTCAGGAAAGGAATGTCCATGAGCTTTTCATAGGGGACATACAGAGACAGATCACAGAATTGACTCACGGGTTAGAATAAAAAGAGATACAAGAATATAATCATAACCACAATAGTGATCATGGGTCCATGGCCAGTACTGGAAACTAGAGGTACGATTAGAGGAAACAACGTCTTGATCAGAAAGAGTTCAGATATTGATATGAAGATTTTAGATTTTATATTAAATTCCCTCAATTCATAAGAACTTTACAAACAAAGGAGTTCATAGATTGGAAGAATGAGGTGGAATGAATTTCTTAGTACAGAGAGGTTCCCAAATATATTGATGGCATAACATATAAAACACATAGTATTGTACCCTTCATGTTTTTTTGCAATGGACGACAAATTTGATTAGCTTTCTAAGGATTTTTTTCATCTGGCTCATTAATTCCTACATTCAAAACCTACGAGGAAATAGTTTAAAAATCTATAAATATTTAACTTCAAGATCATAAGATTTAAAATTATAGAAAAATAAAGATTAACCCGACGTCCGTCTTCCATGAAATATTTCACTTTTTTGTAGAGGGAGTCAATAAGGGAATCATGTCTTTCAATACTTATCTAGCAGTCCTTTATGTTATCCTCGCTCAACTTTAGCTATGATAGCACCAACACATGCCTCAAGTATAAATATAGCCAGTACTTCTAGATGAGCACATAAATCCTTTTGCAAAAAGTTCAAGGCCAGATGTTCAATTAAACAGATAAAGCATTAAAAAAGTAATTCTTTATAGTCCCTTCCACACCATAAGTTGACAATGCCATGATGTTAAGCCCTGAGATAGCAGGTACTACATATAATGCTCATTTCTATAGAGCATAGCAGAACCAAATATAGACACAACTATATTTATTAGCTCACAAGCTCTCTAGATCTGAACCTCAAAAGGCTATTCTTCATTTATTATGTATGTTAAGTAACTTTCTAAGCAATAAAATTCTTCTTCAAGATCAAAAACCTTACTATAAAACACTTTAGCATTGTCTTTATTCGTGAGAAGAACCATATAGAGCCAGGCTTTTTACCAACTAACTGAATTAGATTATATAACATACCTTAAGTTTGAGCTTCTAAATTGGAATGTGGAGAGTCGCTCATATTCAACTTGTTCTAGCTAATTGTGTTATGCAGTTCTCTTAGTTGAATTATTCCATCAACTTTTCTCCATGTTCCATGATTATTAGCAAAGATTGTCCTGCAAAGAAAAAATATATGGTTAGGTTTGATGTGTTACTTGTCCATAATTGTTTTACTTCATAAAATGGGTTAAATTAATATATCTCCCGAAATGTCATCCTAAATTGAAACAAGCTCAAAAGCTTGGTATGGTCGCATTGATAGTTATTTCTTGAATAATGGATTTGAAAAATGCTCCCATTAATATACTATCTATGTAAAGATAAAAGAAAGGGGTGGTACTCTTATTATATGCTTCTATGTGGATGACTTGGTAACCCAAAGATGTTTGGAGACTTCAAGCAAGAAATGATCACGGAGTTTGAGGTGACAAATATTGGTCATGACCTATTACCTAGGAATTGAGATCAAACAAGTAGAAAATGGAATCTTTATGAATCAAAAAAAGTTTGCAAAAGAGATTCTCAAAAAGTTCAAGATAGAGGATTGTGCAAAAGTGAATTCTCTAGTTGAGTGTGGAGTAAAGATGTCAAAGAATGATGAAGGAGAGAAGATAAACTCTACAACATTCAAGAGCCTAGTTGGGAGTTTGAGATAACATGCACTCGTCTACATATTCTCTTTAGAATATGACTTGTGAGTAGGTTAGACACAAACTATGACACATCTCAAAGCTTTGAAGCGAATTCTTTGATAAATCAAATGTACCATAGATTTTAGCTTATTATATGGTTACTCTAACAGCTTTGATATTATGGGTTATAGTTATAGTGATTGGGCTGGAGATATGAATGATAAAAAGATCACTACAAGTTTTGTCTTCTACATTGGAGACATAACAATCACATAAAGTTTGAATAAGCAATCTATAGTCATATTATCAACTTATATAGCTGCTACAACATGTGTTTATCATGTCAGGCTAAAAAGATTATTAAAAGAGTTATGAATGTCACAAGAGAAGCCTGCATAAATTTATATGGATAACTCATCAGTCATTGCTTTAGCAAAGGATCCTATGTTTCATGATAGAAGTAAGCATATTAACACAAGATTTCATTACCTACGAGATTATATTATAAACAAGGTAGTTGAAGTGAAGTATATGAAGACCCAAGACCAAGTCACAGACATTTTCACTAAGCCACTCAAACATGATGTTTTCGCTAAGATGAGAGATATGCTGGGAGTTATAAGAAATCAAGTTTAAGGGAGTTATAAGACCAAGTTGCAGATATTTTCACTTAGCCACTCAAAAAAAAATTTCTTGTTGCATTATTGTCCATAAACTCTCACCACTCTAGTTTTCTTCCAATATTCTACAAAGTTAAATCCTTCTTAATGCCTGAATTACTATCAATGCCAATAATTTTATAAGACACATCTTTGAAACATTTAAATCTAGATGAAATCTAATACCGAAACATTATTTCAATGGAAAAAATTGTCGA
>Ga0307515_10016757_pt1 | contig 13403 bp, 3 predicted proteins | sample 17_EM_MG_FD_194513 | JGI IMG/M metagenome (GOLD analysis project Ga0307515, IMG submission 194513) | Populus trichocarpa ectomycorrhiza microbial communities from riparian zone in the Pacific Northwest, United States - 17_EM | ecosystem: Host-associated > Plants > Roots > Unclassified | place...
TTAAGGGTCCTGCAGCTACTTTGCCTACCGCTATATTTCGTAGCATGGTAGTAGAGGTGTTAGGTAATTCTAGGTAATTTCTTTAGGGGTTCTAGTCTGTGCGTGTCTTGTAGGTCCTTTCCTTAGGGTTTTATTCTATTCTTTATGGTCCTAGTAATATCCTTAGGGTCCTATTCTATATCCTATCCTATTTATAGTCTTATAGATATATTTAAGTTCCTTTTTAGGAAGAAAGGGTAGTTTAAGCTTTAGATAATATTAGCGACTTAGTTAATTAAGGCACGAGCACAGTAAGAGGGACGCGCAAGCCTATACGATTGGATTGTCTATAAACGAGAATCTAAAGCTAGAGAAAGGAAAGGAGAAGAAGAGCAGCGCTGGTCGAAGTAGGGTTCTTTTATACGGTCCTCTAGTCACGTAACCGCGAAGTTCTACTAAGTTCTGCTAGTGCCGTAACAGATAATATAGCAACTATATATAAGATAGTAAAATAAATAGAACGCCTTATACTTGTAACCGCTCAAACTATTAAATAAATGTCTCGATAGAGACTTAAATAAATGCTTATAAGATAAAGCGAACGAATACTATATTATAAAGATATTAAGCTAAGGAGTAAGAGAAGGTGGTAAGGCCACGTCCATATATATATGCCAAGTCTTAAGCGAACCCCTAACTAGGTGACGCGCCCTAGCGCCGTCACATTACCCCCCCCCTTTAAAAAAAAAGCCTGCCCTTAGGCTTTTATTCTCTAGGTACTTATCTATCTTATATATAGTAAATAGATTAAATCTCACCCCTTTATAACCGACTAATTTCCGCATCTATATCTAAATCCAATTCGTTTAATCTCTGATTATAAAGAGCCGTTATACTAATCTGCTTTTTAAATGGCTCTAGTAAACAATCTTTAACCTAGTAGTTATATACACTATAGTGTACGTAACGTCCTTTTAATCTATATTGTTTTTAGTAAGCTAGTAATATAAACCAAGTGCGAGGTCTTATAGGGGAACTAGTAGATTATAGGGGTGTAGATTATACGGAGATAGATCTAGGGCTAGGGGTATTAATTGCGTTAATTCTAATAGCACTAATATCCATAGGCTCTGCTCCGCGATAGTAGATGCCGTTACCGTTGCCGTTGCTAAAAGACTGTACCGTAGAATAAGAATATAATCGGCTAGCTAGCTGTTAAACGATTCGAATAAAATCAGGGTATTTTTGCGGCAGGTTAAGCTGCTGATTAAGCCTACTACGGATAGTAGAGCTTAGCCCGTTCCTAAATATCGATATCTTATTAATATCCGGCCAATTCTGCCCGTCTACCTCGTATAGAACGCGTTCAAATTTTAATATATAGGTCGGTACTAAATCATTATCTTACCGTAGGGACAGCAGCCTATCCTCTACCTGTTATACCTTGTTTAGGTTATTATAGACGCGCGCTAACTAATTAAGAATTATATTGTAATCTTATATATTCGACTTCTCTGCCTGTCCAAGCTAAGGGAGAACTATTGCCTATACGCTACTATTAAGATTTAAGTACACGTAGTAGAACTGCGCAACTGTATCGCTAATAGCCGCACTATTAACCCGTAGCTTTGCCTTAATTAATAGCAACCAAGTATTAAATTTATAAGGATGTCCGTTAAACTTTTCGGGGTCTAAAAGGGAGGGCTTCGGTTAAAAGGGGGTGGTTATTATAGAACGTAAAAATTGGACTTCGGCTTGTAGCTATACGACCTAGGCCTATAAGTTTACAAAAGCCTACATTAGGTCCATCATAGAAGAAGAAGAAGAAGATAATAATAATAATAAAGAAGAAGAAACGCGAGCCTAGGGTAAACCTAGGAGAAGCTATAGGTGTCGCTCGCACGTATGCACGATCTACCTATACGGAACCTAAAACCTAAGATACCGCAGCCTACGTATAACTGGGGAGCTTAATATAATGTAACGGCTTAAACTATTAAATAAATGTCTCGATAGAGACTTAAATAAATGCTTATAAGATAAAGCAAACAAATGCTGTATTATAAAGATATTAAGCTAAGGAGCAAGAGAAGGTAATAAGGCCACGTCTATATATATATGCCAAGTCTTAAGCGAACCCCTAACTAGGTAACGCGCCCCGGCGCCGTTATAATACTAGGACTTAAGATTACCTAAATCTAATAGCTTTAATAGGAAAATGTAAATTAAGTATATAATAAGAATAATAAAAGGATATAGGGGTTGCTAGAGACTTGCTAGGGAGTCACCGGTTAAATATATAGCTCCCTTATTATTAGCATACATATATTAAAAATGCAAAAACTCCTTATCTAAAAAGGTATTATTATAAATAGCCTTATATATAACGTAAGGCTCTATAACTATAGACTCTACCTAAAATAATACTATTATTATGTATAATAGGGACACACCTAATCTACATGCGTAGTATAGGTGTGCTACGGCCACTATATAGGCCCTTATAATATAAGATATTGCTTAAACTAAGACTAAATAAAATATATAAACTGCTACTAAAGCATATATAAGGCGTAGAAGAGAGAAGACTGCATTAAATATAGGAGATAGAAGGTAAAGGCTTAATAGCTGCGGGAATAACTATACGCTATTACGGCTTGTATAAATGCCTCTAAACCAAAGCTTATAGAATGCTGTATTACAAAGATACTAAGCTAAGGAGAAGGAAAAGGGGGTTGCTAGGACCGATGTAAACAAATATATAGGGTGAGTTGCTAAGGCGCTAGCTCTGGGCGAGCCAATTATAGGTTAGCAGAATATAGCAGAATTTAGTAGGTAACGTACAATAGCGCCATTATATCACCCCCCTCTTTAAAAGAAAGCCTGCCCTTAGGCTTAGTTAGAAATAGGGTAGCACTAGGCTTATAAAAAAACGTAAGAATATAGAATATAAGATAAGGAGAATAAGGGGATATAAGTGCGTCCGGACTAAGTATAAAAGGCAATTATAAGTTAAGTAGAGGCACTAGGCTAGGAAGAGTAGCTGTTAAAAGTCTTAGTATAAATCTAACTAATTAGATAACTTTAACCGGCGGTCAAAGTTCCTAGATATCTAAAATTTTACAGTATTAGTAGAAAACGGCAGAATATGGCAGAATTTAGTAGACAGCTATATTAGGGCTTTGGGGCGTTCTTATCCCTATACTCCTCTAGTAACTTATTATCTTTATTATACTAATATTCTATCTACTTATCTAGGTACTTTAGGGGTTTAGGTATATTAAGGTATTAATTATAGAACTCTTTAAGCTTTTAGGGGCAGCCCATAAAGTTCTATATAGGGTACTAGGTTAGGTCTAGGTTATAGCCCTTCTATTAAACACAGTATTTTAATATTCCCTATACTATTTTACAGGTCAGTATTTTATTAACTTCCTATTTATTATTACCGTTTACTTAAATTAGTAGGGGAGGCTTATTCTTTTATCTAGGCAATAGGTTATTTATAGCTTTCCGTAGCTTATCTGGCAAGAAGATAGGGTACACCCTAATTAAATCTAGGAGCTTTACTATATATAAGTTGCCTATCTTCCTAAGAACCTTATACGGCCCTACTATCTAATAGTCTAGCTTACGGCTAGGTTGTTTAGTTTTCTAATTTCTTATTATAACCTAGACTATATCGCCGGGGGCAAAGTTAAGCTCTTAACGGTGTTTGTTCGCCTACTATTTTATTAATCTTTAGACTTTTCCTAGGTTCTTATAGGCTACCATTTAGGCTTTCTCTAAGCACTTAGCGTACTATTAAGCCTCGCTATAGGATAGCTTTTCTTATATAGTCTAGGGTTCTTCTAGCCTTTTCCAGTTAAAGCTTATATAGGGTAAGTATCCTATTTCTAGCTAAATCGGGGTAAACCCTATAAAGTTATAGGGCAGGGTTGCTTGGGCGTAGTTTATTAAGGGTAGTAGTTTAGACCAGTTATCTTAGAAGTAGTTAATAAAGGGCCTAAGCCTCTAGTCTAGGTACTAATTTATAATCTCCGTCTAACTGTCTGTCTAGGCTATAAAAAGCTTTAGCTTAATACCTAAGATTTAGGTAAACTTATTCTAGAAGGCTAATATAAACTATAGCCTATAATTAGATATAATAGTATCTAATAGTCTATAAATTTAGTAGACGTAGTAGACGTATAGCTAAGCTACCTCTTTAGCATTAATATTCTTATAATAGGGGATTAAGAACGGGCGTTTACTAAAACAGTTAACTATAACTATAACTATATTATATCCGTCACGGTCTATAGGTAGTTTATAAAAATCTATAGAGATATACTACTAAGGGCGCTCTAGTATTAGGAGTGGCTTAAGTAGTCCTAGGGTTTTATCTTGTGGAGTTATAGCTCTCTAGTAGTCTTCGCAGTTCTATATATATTAATTAATATCCACAACTATTTTTAGCTAGTAGTAGCAGTAGTTAATAATTTTATAAGTCTTATTCTTACTAGGGTATACTATAGAGACTTAGTAATAAGCTTCGCGGATTAGTTCTATCTATAGATTGTTAATATTAGGGACTATAAGCTGTTTTTAGTATAGGAGCAATCCTTCCTCCGTCTTAAAATTGGGGTCTTTTTTCGCGGCTTAATCGCGGAGGGCCCTTAGGGCGTTAGCCGTGCGGTTTATAATTAGGAGGTAGTTAATTAGCCCTATTAGCTTATCTAAGGACTCCTCTATTAGTGCTAGCTCATTTTACTAAGAGTCTAGCTCCTTAAGAATCCGCAGGTTAAGCTATTCTAGATAGAGGAGGGCGCGTATTCAATATTAGGTCTTTAGCTTATCCTAGGGTCCTACGTCCTATTCTCTTTAGGTTAGGGTATTAGCTTTAAAGTTTTACTTACTAAAACGATATATAATCGTAAAGAAGAATTAGGAGAGTATTTTAGCCTACTAGGCTTATTATTTAGTAAGCTGCTTTATAGTTATAAAGTACTCTAGGGCTTTATAATCTATATATATTTTAATCCAGAAGTTCGTACCTTTAAGCTCTACGCACTATTAAAAGAGTAATTAAATAATAGTTAGCATCTCTTTATTATATACTTTATAGTTACACTTAGCCGGGTCTATTATTTTTAAGAAAAAGGTAATAGGGTACTATTCGCCGTCTAAATATAACTGTAATAGGATTCCCGCTACGACCCTATTAGAGGCGTCCGTTTCTAGCATTAATTTAAGGTCTAGGTTATAGTAATAAAGAATTAGGGAAGAAATAAGCTAATTCTTTATCTCTTTAAAGGTTTCTATATAGCTATTATTAAAGATAAAAGGCATGTCCTTCCTGGTTAGTCGTATAAGAGGTTTTGCTATAATTCTATAGTTATAGATAAACCGGCAGTAGAAGTTACAAAAGCTAAGGAAGAATTAGATTCCTTTTATTATATAAAGGGACTTCTAATTACGGATTACCTTTACCTTTTTAGGGTTAACCTTAATTCCTTCTATAATTATAATAAACCTAAGGTATTTTATACATTTTACCCTAAACTCGTATTTCTTAATATTAACTTATAAGCCCGCGTTCTATAGTCTCTCTAAGACCTTCTTAATATAAACTTAATGCTTAAGTTCGTCGTCTAAGTATATAAGAATATCGTCTAGGTATACCATATAGAATTCGTTAAGGTAATTAAAAAGAACGTTATTTATATATCTTTAGTACGTAGCCGGTCCGTTTATTAGTCTAAAAGGAAGAACTTTATATTTATAAGAACTATAACGGGTACGGAATATTATTAAATCTTTAGATACAGGGTCTATCCTAATTTAGTAGAAAGCTTAGCGGATATTAAGTTTAGTAAAGATCTTTACCTAGCTTAGATATATAAGGGTCTTATTAATTAAAGGAATAGGATACCAGTCCTTTTAAGTAATAGCGTTTAGCTTTTAATAGTTAATATAAAAATAAAGGCCTTTATTAGGCTTTTTTACGAATAGGATAGGGGAAGTAAAAGGGGCTTAACTTAGCTTAATAAACCCTTTATCTAAGTTATTAATTAAGTACTACTTTATTACTTTTAGCTTATCTATTAATTATTAGTAGAGGGGGCTATAGCCTAGCAAGTTATTGGCTTCTAATTAAATCTTATAATTATATATCTAATAAGGGGGTAACTTATTTAAGGCCGCTTTTAAGAATATATCCTTATAATCTATATAAATAATAAAAAGGAGGCGTTTAACTAGTTCCTTATTAGTTTCCTTAACTAGCCTTTCCTCTCTATTATTAATAATTCGGTTAATCTTATATAGGCTTATTATAAAGACCTTATTGTCCTTTTAGTATATATTAAAGTAGAACGCTATAGCGCTAATTACAGTAATATCTATAGTAGGGGGGTTACCTAATAATAGGGGCGTATATAACTTTAGGGACTTTTAGGGTACTAGCATTATCGTTACTCCTTTTAGCTCCTATTATATCTTTTAGAGGTTATTCCTTATATCCTATTAATGCGTTCTTTTCTATATCGGTTAGATCTATATAATTTAGACATTATCTATATTACTATCTATCCCGCTTCCGTATATAGAGTCCCCTTTAAACCTAGCGCTTTAGGAGAGTATTTTTATTAGTATAGAGTTCTTTCTAGCTTCGCGGCGGGCGTCTTTTTAGGTAAAGGCTAGGTTACGGGCCCGGACATCCTACTAGTAGGTAGAGTTAGCCCTTACGGCTAGTATCTTATGGTTAGTTCGGGTCTCCCTAATAAAGGAGGGCAACCTTAGTCTATCCTCCGGCTAGATAAACTGTCTTTATTATATATTTAACTAAATATTAAAATAGGACATCTATTTTCGTCTAAGAATTATATTATAAGACCCTAGGTTTAGGATATAAAAGGGGATACTATATTAGCGTCGTCCGTTAAAAGCGATATACAACTTTAAGACGTAGGTAATAGGCTAACCAGCTTAGCCGTTATAGCCTTTTACCTAGATAGGCTTCTCTAGTCGGATAGCTTCTGCATTTAGAAACTTAGCAACATTATTTATATAGGTAGTATTTATAAAGGCGAAGCCATTTACTCTAGTGTTAATAAGGGCGGTTATATTAACTCTATATCCATTTTAAGATACTATATATAGAACCATAAAATGCTTTCTACCCATTAACTAACTAAGATTAATCTTTTTAAGATTAATAGGGTACCCTAGGGTTCTTCTTTTTCTAACTTATTAGACGTTTCTCCTTCCTCTATCTCCTTAATATCGCTTATATCCTTTAGCTCCGGGCAAGACAAGGTAAAGTAACCCTCCTTATCGCAGTTATAGCACATAGCTAAGGCAGGGTTAATTAGAGTATTGCGTTAAGTACTAGTTAATAGCGTAGTATATAGCTAGTTAGGTAAGGCTTACCGGTATATAGTTATAATCGATTTTAGTATAAAAGTAGTTATAACTTATCTTCCTACTCTAGCTTCTATAGGTATGGCTAGCGAGTTCCAATTATTATAGAGTCGCTTCTACCAATTAGGGTAGGCGTTAATCCACTTTAGTTTTAAGTCCAATAATAGGCAATAAGCTATAAGTCTTTTATAAGTTAGTAGGTTATCTAAGGTTACAGCGATCTTTTCTTATAGCTAGATTGTTAGCTTATTATATAGGTCTAATTAGTAGTTCTTAAGGGGAACCTAGCCTTCTCCTGTAAGGTATAGGAATTAAGTTTAGAATTTAGCAAAGGGTTAACGTGTTTTATCACTCATTCGCCAAAATCAGTCATCCGCCAGCCCCAAAAACCACCAAAAATTAGAAAAACCGCACCTTGATATCTTAACAACGGCTTAATAATAAATTCTGAAATTTTATAATTAGCCTTTTATGCCTACATTAAGACACTTAATAAAATTCTAGCGTAATAAGCCTGGCCGTTATTGAGATATTAGGTTTTGGCCCCCAATTTTAAGCTAAATTGCGATATCTCTAGAGCTACTTAATAGATTACTTTTTAAATCTAATAGAAGGTTTAAAATAGGTATAAAAGGCTAATTATAAAATTTCAGAATTTATTATTAAGCCGTTGTTAAGATATCAAGGTGCGGTTTTTCCAATTTTTGGTGGTTTTTGGGGCTGGCGGATGACTGATTTTGGCGAATGAGTGATAAAACACGTTAGTTCGGTTTTATTATTAAGCAATTATAGTTATAATAGGCATCCTGTACTTTATTCGGGTTAATATAAATAGCTACTAAGTGCCGTATTATCTTATTAATAGATATAAATTAGATAGGGGACTTGTCTTTAAACTTAGCTTAAAGGTGCTACTAGGCGTCCCCAGTAGTTCGGCTAAAGAGGTAGAGTATTTTAGCTTCTTTAGAAAGGAAATAGTTATAGTTAACGCGGAGCTTTCCTTATACTTAAATCCTCTAATTCTTAAAGGTAGGGTCTATCCCATTAAATAGTAGTTAGGGGTTAGGGAGCTTAGCGGACTTTAATTACTTTATTATCGTATCCGTACTCCCTAGTATATTATATTTAGTAGAGTAAACAGGTTAACTAGGGCTTTAGGAAAAGAAAGCTAAGCTATTTTATAGGGCCGTAAGGCTTTCTAGGATCTCTTATAGGGTCTCTTATATATTTCTTACTTTAAGACAATTAGCTTTCTAGCTAGCCGTAAGGGCGCGAACCTACTCGCGTATATTTATAACGTTATTATTATCTTTAATTTCTAATCCTAATTAGATCTTAGGTTCCTCTTAGGTAAAGGCAGCTCTCTTAAATAAGCTTACTTTAGGTACTATTATTAGCTTCTTAGGGTTTATCGGTATTATACGCTTTAGTTTTAATTCTAGGGGTATAGGTTTAGTCCTATCTAGCTTATAAGGTAGGATATTATCTAGGCCTTCCTAGGTAGTATAGAGTTATTTTAGTGTCTAAGTATAGTACATTAATACGTTATTGCAAACGAAGTTTCTTTTAGGGTAGGATATTATTAAGGCCTTCCTAGGCAGAGTAAAGTGAGCTTAGTATAATATTACGGCTTATATAAATACCTCTAAACCAAAGCTTATAGAATACTGTATTACGAAGATACTAAGCTAAGGAGAAGGAAAAGGGGGTCACTAGGACCGATGTAAACAAATATATAGGGTAAGTCGCTAAGGCGCTAGCTCTAGGCGAGCTAATTGCAGGTTGGCAGAATATAGTAAAATTTGGCAGGTAATATGCGACAGCGCCGTTATATACGCTAGGTTATATAAATAGAAATAATAGGTAATAAGCTAGGGGGATATAGGTACCTTCCTAGCGTTCCTTACCCTTAATACTAGGGGGCTAGGCTAGCTATCCCAAGCCTTAATAGGCTAGAAGTAATGCTGTGTAATATTACTAGACTAAATAGGGATATAAGGGTTATAGAGGATATAGGGAAGGGGACGCCCTATTCTTACTAGTTAGCTATATACCCTTTATAGGTTAGCTATAAATATTATATTTGCCGCGTTAAGTCTAATTCTTAATTATCTAGGTCTTAAGCTTACTGTTACTATTTATAGGGGTTTTCCTATAGGGAAAGAACCGGAGATAATAATAGATTTAGATATAAAAGCGCTAGTAGAAATATAAGATATAGGAACAAAAAGCTCTATATAAAATAAGTAGTAACTAGGGTATAAATATAAGAGATAAAAGTCCTAAATATTCAAAAAAAAGTGGAAATGAAAGAAGTAAATCTTTAAACTAGAAAAGTAACCGTCTAATATCTAAGCGGGCTTAAACCGCCTAGGCCACGTATAATGGAACCTTGTAGTAAGAACTACAGTAGGCCCTATTAATGGGCTAGGTATATAGGTGATGCAAATAAAGTTAATAACGTAATAATAACTGGTGGAGTAGTTGCCTAATAGATTAACTCTAATTGTATTCTGAGAATTACTATAAGGAAGGAACTATCTAGGTAGGGATTATAGTCCTTTAAATACACAACCTAACTTCTAAAAAATCCTTCTTATATGTAATATACGTGTTATATATATTATACATAGCCGTATAATGCGTATACCGCGTATACTGCGTATAATATTATATAACTCGCTTACCATTCCTCGTTATATAGTTCTATCGGCTCTATCCTAAACCGTGCTTATATTAACCAACTAGCTTCTTTTAACTCTTCTCTTAGTAGTCGTAATATTGTACTTAAAGCGTCCGTAGCACTATCTCCCTCCTCTTTATCTTTGTTTTTAAAGATTTTTAATATATATCTAATTAATTTAGTTAATATTGTTACTTATTATACCTAAAGTATCTTCTTCTTTATAAGCGCAATATTATGCCCGCACTGTTGCTGCTATATTATTACTTAGTGAGATTATACCGTCTTTATATATCACGGAACCCCACCATAGGGGCCTTTATAGGAGAGCCCCGTGCTCTTACGTATACCTCGCGTACAGCTTATGTCAGCTACGCGTAGGTATATTACCTCCTTACGCCCTCGACCCTTACGATCGATCGCGTAACGTCTTATAGACTCCTCGAATACATACGCTTTGTAGCCACTGTCCTCGTCCTATAACATTACGTTACGCCTTTTTTACTACTAACGCTTAGCCTACGACTAATTCTATATCTTTATAATACTGCAGGCACTGCTAGAAGCAGCATATTTATAAATTACCTTACTTTATACTTCTAAGGAACCTACAATAGTAAGACAATATTCCTTATTAGCTACTATATTAAACCTAAAGAATAATCTAATACCTATACTTAACCTATAACGCCAATTAATCCTAGGAGAATTTAATTTATTAGCTTTAGCCTTAACCCCTAAGGAGACGGACACTAATAATGTCTTATCTTTTATTAATTATATAACTACAGATAAGTAAACAGAAGGGTTATTACCTATTAAAATTAAAATACAAGACGCTAAGACGTTTATAAAAATAGTAGCACAAGACCCTAATAAATACTACCGCCTTTTATAGAACTATTACCTAAAGCTTATATAAGCTAAGATATATACTGCCTAAGATTATAATATTATTTAAGACCTATAAGCTTATAAGGCGCTCGCCGATAATATACGTTAAGAAACTAAAGGTAACCTCCATATATCTAAACGCGACGTCTAATAGTTAAAGAAGGCTAAGATTACACTAATTGCTATAATCACTAAAAGAGAAGGCATAATTAAATACCTATAATCTTAGCTTAATAAGTACATTTATAATAACGCTAGATACCTCTTTACTATATATAACGCCACCTAAGTCTCTATACCCCTAGCAACTTTACCTACTTAACGCTTAATAGAGGGCTAGCGTTAAGTAGCTTTACCTAATAGGAACCCCTACTAAAGCAGTAATAATAAAAGCCATAATAATCGGACCTAAACTGCTACTATAGGGTCTAATGCACGCTATTCTAATCCCCTAGTCTTTTAGGGAGACTATAAGGAATACAGCTACTAAAAGATATAAATCTGCGAGAAACTAACTTAGAGCGCTTGCCTTTTTCCTACGGAAGACACTAAAATCGGCTATATTATCGGGCGAATAAAGGGTATACTATTTAATAGACTCTTCGCCCGATGGGAGACTAGTAGCCCCTAAAAGTAGTAGTCCTACTAAGAAGTCCTTAACGATCTCGACCTAATATACTATAACTATAACCTACTAGCCACTAACTAAGCTAAACTACGTGCCCTAAAGATAAGCCCTATTAAATTATTTAATAAATTCTATATTAAATTCTAGGAATATACTAGAGCCCTCGCCTAAGACAATACTAAAGACTAGAAGGACCTCTTTAAAAAAGTTACTTATCGCCTTAGTTACGCAGCCGCCAGCTATAACTATAACGATGTTTATAATATAGTAGCAGCTCTATAGAAGATTAAATAACAACTAAATTAGATTACTACTGCTAACTTTTACCCAAAGACCTCTCTATAGAAGCCCTTTGGGCCTACTAAACCCACATATACTAAGCCACTAACGCCTACTACCTTAAGTACTACCGGAACTAATATCGATTTCTCTATACTAACCTTCCTATAAAAACTCCTAGATAGAGAGCGCGAGCTACTTCGGAAACTAGGACGCTGCTATAGATGCCGTTAAAAAGGCTATTATTGCGATAACCTAAACTACCTAATAGCTAGGTTTAGTAGCCGCCGCCTAATATTTAACTTAATACCCTAAACATTAAATACATTACTATATGCCACTACTATATAAGATGAAAACGTAGTAATAGTGGTAGAGTTAGATATAAAAGCGGAAAACGCTAAGTCCTAGCCCTAAGTTGCGGGTTAGAACGCCCTAGTAGTGGAGGGATCTATATATTAGCTTACTTAATAAATAACTCTATAAAAATAAATAGACGGAAATAGATAGTTTTACCTATAATAGGAACTACTGCTAAAAAATAATCTAAAAGCCGGTCTATAATTAATTACAGAGCTATTAATAAATTTATAGATACCTAATTTATGCGTACTTATAACCTACCTACCTTACCCCTTACTAAAGCCCGCGCCCTATAACTCGCTAATAGCAGTTATACCGCATAAAAGATTATCTATATAGTATAACTCTACCTAAATATAAATGGGCACCAGGAAGAACTTTAGGCCTATATTATACCACTTACTAACTACCCTATTATCCTTAGAATAAACTAGCTTAAATAATATAACCCTACTATTAACTGGAAGAAGAGAGAAGTAACCTTTAACTCTAAATACTGCAGAGAGACTTACCTAGGGTATAGCCTAGCCGCCTCTATTTACTCCCTAGGATATTAACCTAAGGAACCCCTTATTACCTTACCTATAACTAACTACCACTATATAAGTACCCTAGCCTTTTACCATATAGCACGTAAAAAAGGCTAAACTATTACTATAGCTTCCTAATTATAACTATATAAGCTTAATAAAGAATAGGACTACGTCCTCTATAGTAATAGGATAGATATAGTTAACCTTTTAGAAGACGACGCCCCTATGGAACTCTATGGACTTTTACCTTTAGACTTTAAGAAGTTTATAAAGCTTAAAAAAGGACTTACTAACGAAAAACTCCGTAAGCTCCTCCTTAAGAGGTACTATAACTTTACTAATATATGCTTATAAAAGGGCGTAGATATACTCCCCCTATATTAACCTAATAACTATACCATTAATATTAAATAAGGAAAAATACTACCTTATAAGAGACCCTACCTAATATTAAAAGACAAACTTTTAGTTATAAGAAAGTATATTAATGAGCACCTTAATAAAGGATTTATTTGTCCTAGTATATTACTAATAGCCGCCCCTATTCTTCTTACTAAAAAGTTAAAAGGAGGTATTTAATTCTACGTTAACTATAAAGGACTTAACGCTATTATAATTAAAAACTAATACCCATTACCGC
>Ga0307515_10016758_pt1 | contig 13402 bp, 14 predicted proteins | sample 17_EM_MG_FD_194513 | JGI IMG/M metagenome (GOLD analysis project Ga0307515, IMG submission 194513) | Populus trichocarpa ectomycorrhiza microbial communities from riparian zone in the Pacific Northwest, United States - 17_EM | ecosystem: Host-associated > Plants > Roots > Unclassified | place...
GATTCACGCAAGTCGATCCGTCCAATGGGTCGCGGCCGAATGAATGGCGCGCGGCGGTATCTGACACCCCGCCGTCTCTGCAAGGCCCCCTTCCCGAATGAATTTTATCTTCTATCTCGCATACTGAACATGGGTTCCATTAATAGCCCTCGCCAAGACCAACAGGCTTAAAGGGAAAGGTCCCAAGGTCTGGGCACTTGGTCATATTCATCCCCCTCCAACCTCCAAGATGAGACCCACGAGACCTTTCTTTTTCTTTCTCACTTTCTCTCTCGGACTTGTGTCCGGTCGTCGGGAAGCGGGTTTGGATGAGGTTCAATATGGAGATCTCCCAAGGCCGACGCCTGAACCCGTCCTGTATCAAGACGAATTTAGGCACGGGCCGATCCTGAAGGAATTTAGGCCTGGCCATCTACGCAATGGGACCTCGCGAAACGATCTTGCGCTTGGCGCGCGGCAGGTATGCGACCCTCCTCGAGCAGTGGGGCAGTCCTGACGCGGCAACCAGACGGTTGAGGAATGTAGACCTGGTTACTTCCTCGCATGTCCCGCAATACTACTTTCGCCCTGCTGCGCATTGGAATATCCCGTATGTGAACCCGCATTCCGCACAGAACCACTGCTCAAGTCCCCTCCGTAGATCTGCTGCCCGACCTCTACACCAACCGCGTGCTGTAAATCAGGCTACTTCTGCGTCGGCGTTCACTCATGCTGCGCTAATGGCGAAGTCGGCTGCACCGATGATCCTGAGGGTTAGTCGTCTGATTTACCTCTTCTCAGCAAACTTATAATCTCATTGCCTAGGTTGCTGTCCTCAAGGTATTGGGACCCAATCGTCAACCGTTTCCATCGATTGATTCCTCATGCAATAGGCACCACATGCTGCGGGCTTAAGTGCTGCCCCCGGGGATACCAATGTACCGCTGGGACATGTGTCAACCTCGTGAGTGTCTTTGTAGATTTGAGTGCTATGTCAACTACTCATAAGTTTTCAGCTTCTCAGCAGTCTATCAGTCGCATCTGCCAGCCGAGCATCAAAGGAGAGTGTTGAAAGTGTTGAAAGAGCCCGTTCCGAGTCAATCGCAAAGGAGAACGGCAAATGGTCAACGAGCGATTCACCCCTTACAACCACAATACATATAGCAGCCGATATTGATACCGGAAATGGTAATGGCAATAACAACAACAATACGGCGCTCGTAGGAGGAGTGGTCGGTGCAGTTCTGGGGGCGACTGTGCTCGGCCTGATTGGTCTGCTCTTGTGGAGGCGCAGGCGCAGGGATGCATCGGCCCCTCTCCCAGCTCGCCAAGAACCATTCTTCGGCCAGCAGCTTTCCTCTCAGCCCATCAGTCCTGCATCGATGACGTTCTCAGCGAATTCGAACGGTCCTCCGGTCACTCATGCTGCTCAACCTAGATCACACCCTCAACAATCGTTGCATCTGGCCCTGCCACATGCCGGTTCCCCCACTGGTGGTCAACCTAGCACCGCTTCCCTGCGATCTGCCTCACCCGAGCCGGCCGTCAGAACGTGGGTGGAGAATTCCTCTTCCACCTACCAAGGAACGAGTGGGAACCCTGGGTCCCCATCTCGCTTGTCACCTTTGTCTACTGAAGGTCCGGCGAACTCAAAAGAGTTCTACAGTGACGCGGTTCGGGCGCCTACGTACTTTACCGCAGCTCCCACGAATGTCCCTTCTTCAAGTTCCGGGGTTTGGAATCCGCCGGGTCAGGCACCTTCTTCGAGTCATGCACCTCCCTATTCTCCTCCGAGAAACCAGGGTCCTGGCAGGTTTGGCGGTTAAACAACAATGTTAGTGAAAAAGACAAGGGTAATCAAATTACTTCTTGGAGTTTCTTGCATTGTTTTCTTGATCAAGGACGAGATATCGGAATTTGAGATGCAGAGTGCGAGCCTCTGATTGTTACGAGACCACATGCCCAAATTATCACATGCCCACATCTCGAGTATATAAGGCCTCGGACCCTGTACTTTGTATCATTGCGTTTTTGTCAACAAATATGGGTATTGTTTGTCGTATTCTTGATATCGCGGAGATTCCAACATTGTTTTCCACAATTTGGTGAGTAGCTTGACAAATATGTGTCCTTGATATGCAATCTCCCGTGTATAATCTATATATATTGACACTCACCCATGACCAAGAGAACGCCTGCTAAATCATTTGGCTGATGATTATTTGGATAGAGGAATGCATGATACGATAGTTCTCGCGTAAAATGCAACCAAATTACATGGCTGGGTGATCGTTTGCGGGCAACCAGCTCACAAACCTTTGGACGACACAACAAGACGAAGAAGATGCGAGTTGTTCTCATTTAGATCGGAAGGGCACAAGACGCCTTCATCCAACACCTTGAACCAACGGGAAGTGTAGCGGCAGGTATGTGAAGGTTCGGATTCCATACCCTCATCTTTGGTGGAATTGTATCCATTTCGTAGGAACCCACTTGATTGGGGGAAGTGATTTTCGATTAGCCTTCTTGGGCTAGATGGGACTTTGGATTGAACAGCTGTGGTCGGTCCCGTTCCAGCAACCACTGCACTGATGTTCTCCACTGATGGGTGGAGATGATAGCTCATTCCAGAGGATGAACGTAACGACACTCTCTTTATTGAAGGCAACGTTCGTGGGGGTGGGTCTTCAAATATTTCTCATCACCTCCCTACACTGAGTGCTATGTCATTGCGGCTGTAGATGCCCGATGAGGTGAACCTCCTATGTTGTGAAATATTGAAAACTCCCCAACCTATAAGTGTCTCCTGCATCTATCTTAGATAGAGCGGTGACAATACTGTCGAAGCACAAACTGGAGGGCTCTATTGTGATCCAATCACTGACCAATATCGGCACTTGGCAAGGTATGGGATGTTGCGCTTAAGTGCAATTGAGGTGCTCTTGTCATTGACATCAGAAGACAATAGCCTTTGCGCGCGGGCTGTCGGTTGGGCTACAAGTGTCAGCGAAGCATATGCAACATATGTGTATACGCACGTACACGGAGGGGTTGCCCCTGGGGTCGTTATGCGGTCTGGTAGGGCCTGGGCAGGGTCGTTGGGTTGTAAGCCGTTGGACGCTGAACGGCGCATTGGGGGGGGTACCGTACTCACATGTGGGTATGCAGAGGGCTTTTGGGATGTGCGGTTGGGTGCGGGGGGGCAGCGAGGGGCAGCGAGGGGGGAGGGGAAGTCCGAGGTCCTGTGGAGCCGATAGCCGTCGCGGGTGGGCTGTGGGTTGGGCTACAAGCGTCAGTGAAGCACATACGATATATATGCATACATATGTACACGGGGGAGTCGCTCCCGGGATCGTCACGCAGTCCAGCCGAGGTTTTCGAGGTGTAAGTGATTATCTGCCCAGCAACACCTTGAAACTTATGGTACTCACCTCTGTATATGCAGAGGACCTTGATAATGCGCCCGTCGACGTGTAGGTGCGGCGGGGAAGGTGGCACGAAGGGGGAAGGACCTACAGCGCCGTTGAACACTGCGCGTAGATTGTAGGTTGGGCTACGAGCATCAGCAAAGCGTATGTGATATTGTAAAATGCACGTACGTGGGACCGAATTGCTCCTGGGGTCATTGCACTGTTCGCAAAATTTCTTTGAGTGGTCAGCTGAATAACGCGTTGAGAGTTATTGTACTCACCTTTCGGTATGCCGAAATGTTGAGAATGCGCCCATGGAAAGTGGGGGCAGCAGGGCAGGCGGCGACAGTAATGGCGACGACGAAGGCGGGGTCCAAAAAAATAAATGTGTTGTGTTGAGGAGAGGGTGGCCGGTGGCGACGACGGGCAGAGGCGGCGGGGGCAGCGTTGAGGAGAGGGGGGACGAGAGAGACGCCGGGGGGGAGACGGCGACGGGGTACGATGCCGACGAGTGGTGCAACGAGTGGTACTGAACGGTACGGACGGGTGGTGCGAGCTACTGACGGTTTACCGACGGTGCCAGCATGGGCCATGTTTGCCCTATATCGGAGCCTACAAAACGAACAAAAATTAGAACTATCCACAAAATAATAGATCGAAACTCGGCTTGTAAAGTACAGCGAGGACAGACTGAGCCTGAACGAGGCTTACAGCTTCGCTGAATGAAACGAGACCATATCAATACGTACCAAATTACGATGAAATCGCATGTTAAAGCTGATTCATGTGGTTTTGTAATTTGTACAATTTCTTGAATGTTCAATAGTGCCCGGTCAGCACGCAAAGTGATTCGGAGTTAACCAATTTTTATTTATTTATTGTGTGGAACCTGTCTCAATTATAATTTGGCATAATGTATCCCCGTATACTATTCGGACAAGCACAAAGTCGGACGCTCGAAGGTTAGACTAGAGTATCAGCTATTCAAATTCATCTATACTGACACATCAGATGCATTGGGTATGTATTTTAATGCCTCTACGAGCGACGGCAACGGCGACTTACTCTGTGCGCATGGAGCTGGGACCTTAGTGGTTGCTCATGACCTTCATTATTCTCCTGAACCTTTCCTTGAAGGCCCCTCCAGAAAGTACGAGCAGGTGTAATGAGTAAGATTGATTATCCTAGGGATTTTGAGTTTTTCCCGGTACCTAAGACCCTGTAGAGCGTGGTCCGAGATCGGGAGTTCGTTGGTGAATGGAATAAAAGGCTTTGTAGAACGTGTGTACTTAGGTTTCGTTTGTCGTATGATGGACTTCTTGCACTAATTCATGCTCAGCGGCGGCAGGCGGGTGGATCAATGATTGACAGAGGGCAGTTCGGCCATCGGGCAGAACGCCTTATATCTTTCATCCTCCATTTTTTTCTGGTAACAGAGGGTATTCCCACTAATTCAATGGCCGCTTCGCCGCTGCCCCGCTGCCCCAAGTGGACGCCCCCTGCGTCGCACCCCTGCTCGCTGGCAGTACCTTTAGGTGACTCCACGATCCTTCGCATCCACAGTGAAAACCGCTGCGTGCTGCGGATATGTGGCGATGGCAGATTGCAACGCCCATTTACACCTAACGTCTAAATATCTGCTGCCGCACTGGTGCAGAGATTCACGCAAGTCGATCCGTCCAATGGGTCGCGGCCGAATGAATGACGCGTGGCGGTGTTCTGACACCCGCGCCGTCTCTGCGAGGCCCCCTTCCCGAATGAATTTTATCTTTTATCTCGCATACTGAACGTGGGTTCCATTAGCGCTCGCCAAGACCAACGGGCTTTAAGGAAAAGGTCACAAGGTCTGGGCGCCTGGTCGTATTCATCCCCCTCCAACCTTCCAAGATGAGACCCACGACACCTTTCTTTTTCTTTCTCACTTTCTCTCTCGGACTTGTGTCTGGTCGTTGGGAAGCTGGTTTGGATGAGGATCAATATGGAGATCTGCCAAGGCCGACGCCTGAACCCGTCCTGTATCAAGATGAAATTAGGCATGGGCCGATCCTGATGGAAATTAGGCCTGGCCATTTACGCAATGGGACCTCGCGAAACGATCTTGCGCTTGGCGCGCGGCAGGTATGCGATCCTCCTTGAGCACTGGGACAGTCCTGACGCGGCGACCAGACGGTCGAGGAATGTAGACCTGGCTACTTCCAAGCATGCCCCTCAATACAACCTTCGCCCTGTTGCCCATTGGCATATCCCGTATGTGGACCCGCATTCCCCACAGAGACACTACTCAGGTCCCTTCCGTAGGTCTGCTGCGAGACCTCCACACCAACCGTGTGCTGTGCCTCAGGCACCTACTGCGTCGGCCTTGCCTCATGCTGCATTATTGGCCAAGTCGCCTGCACCAATCCCGAAGGTTCGTCGTCTGATTTACGTCTTCTCAGCAAACTTATAATCTCCTTGCCTAGGTTGCTGTCCTCAAGGTACTAGGATCCAATCGTCAACCGTTCCCATTGATTGATTCTTCATGCAATAGGCACCACATGCTGCGGCCTTCAGTGCTGCCCCCAGGGATACGAATGTTCTACTGGGACATGTGTCAACCTCGTTAGTGTCTTTGGTGATTTGAGTGCTATGTCAACTACTCATAAGTTTTCAGCTTCTCAGCAGTCTGTCAGTAGCATCTATTCGGTCGGCTTACTCCGATATCTCCCTATCACTCGCCAGCCTTTCTTCCAGCCGAGTATCAAGGGAGAGTGCTGAAAGTGTTGCAAGTGCCCGTTCCGAGTCGATCGCAAGCGAGGACCGCAAATGGTCAACGCGCAATTCACCCCTTACAACCACACTACATATAGCAACCGAAAGTGATGCCGGAAACGGCAATAGCAATAGCAGCAACAACGTGGCGCTTGTAGGAGGAGTGGTCGGTGCAGTCCTGGGGGTGACTGTGCTCGGCCTGATTGGTCTACTCTTGTGGAGGCGCAAGCGCAAGGGTACATCAGCCCCTCTCCCAGATCGACAACAACCGTTCTTCAGCCAGCACCTTTCCTCTCAGCCGATCACCCCCGCATCAATGACGTTCTCAGCGAATTCGAACGGTCCTCCAGTCACCCATGCTGCTCAACCTAGATCGCATCCTCAACAATCGTTGCATCTGGCCCTGCCACGTTCCGGATCCCCTACTGGTGGTCAAACTAGCACCGCTTCCCAGCGATCTGCCTCATCCGAGCCGGCCGTTAGAACGTGGGTCGAGAATCCCTCTTCCACCTACCAAGGAACGAATGCGAACCCTGCGTCCCCATCTCGCTTGTCACCTTCGTCTGCTGAAGGTCCAGCGAACTCAAAAGAGTTCTACAGTGACGCGATTCGGGCGCCGACCTACCATACCACAGCTCCCGCGAATGTCCCTTCTTCAAGTTCCGGGGTTTGGAATCCGCCGGGTCATGCACCTCCTTCGAGTCTTGCACCTCCTTATTCTCCTCCGAGAAATCAGGCTCCTGGCAGGTTTGGCGGTTCACAACAATATTAGTGAAACGACAAGGTCAATCAACATTACTTCTTGGAGTTTCTTGCATTGTTTTGACGAGATATCGGAATTCGAGATGCAGTGTGCGAGCCTCAGCACTCTGATTGTTACGAGACCGCATGCCCGGGTTATCACATGGCGACATCTCGAGTATATAAGGTCTCGAACCCTGTAATTTGTATCATTGCGTTTTTGTCAACAAATATTGGTATTGTTTGTCGTATTATTGATATCGCGGAGATTCCAACATTGTTTTCCACAATTTGGTGAGTAGTTTGACAAATGTGTCCTTGATATGCAATTTCCCGTGTATAATATATATATTATGACCGAGAACCCCTGCTAAAGTCATTGGCTGATGACTATTTGGATAGAGGAATGCATAATACGATAGTTCTCGCGTAAGATGCAACCAAAGTACATGGTTGGGTGATTGTTTGCGGGCAGCCCAGCTCACGAATCAACCTTTGGGCCGACAAAACAAGACGAAGAAGATTCGAGTTGTTCTCATTTACATCGGAAGGGCGCAAAACGCCTTCATCCATGGTCTTGAACCAATGAGAAGTGTAGTGGCAGGTATGTGAAGGCGGCTCGCTAGTGTCAGAAATTTCCGCCGCGCCCATCCATGTATGTACGACGAGGCCCGCACGAATCCTGAGGCCCTTAGAACCGTCCTTCTGGCATTCGGGCACCGGGGCTCGAAACCTGAGACATCGAGAATTTCCAATTTCCGATAGCTAGGCTTGGCTAGTGCTCGAATGGGTCCTTGGGATGTGAGGTTTTGGTGAGACGTATTGCAAAGATTTATGTGTTATGATCACTGCAGCTAATACAGGTTCTGTAAGATATATAGCCTATACGTTGTGTGACCTGCTGCGAGAGACTGAACACATTGAGTAGGATCGGACATCGTCTGAATGATCCCACGTCACGTTCCTCCTTCCTTCTCCTCCCCGGACATCCAAAGTGATCAAACATGGCGACTCCACCAACCAGGAAAGAGGACCTGTGAGCGGTGACATACCGTGCGGCATTCTCTAACGATCGATCAATCTTAGCCTCTACCTAGACAGTGCGGTGCCTTGCTTCAGGTTTGGCTCATGCAGATATCAGACTCCAAGGCACCCAGCATCGGCACTCTGCGCTTAGGTTGTTTATTGAAAATGAGGAGCTCCCACCTGCGCGCACTCAACGATGGCTACGCATGTGTAGAGGGGTTTCTGCGACATCCAAGTTGTGCGCTGAGATCCAAATGAAGAGCGGTCATTTATTTTGGGCCAAAAGCCGATTGGAAAGCCAGGCGATCGACCTTCAAGCCCCTTTCAATGGTTAATTCAGGCTCAGCGGCGGCAACAGAGGTCAGTTCGGCCATCGGGCAGCACGCCTTCCATCTTTGATCCTTCATTTTTGCTGGCAACGAGGGTATTCTCGCTGATTAAATGGCCGCTTCGCCGTTTCGCCGCTTGCCCAAGTGTCCCCTGCGTTGCACCCCTGCTTGCTTGCAGTACCGTTAGATGGACTTCACAACTATTCGCATCCGCAGTGAGAACCACCTGCATGCCGTGGATATGTGGTGATGGCCGATCAGACAGCAACGCTCAGCGCCCAACGCCCAACGCCTAATATCTGGGACAGAGATTCACGCAAATCGATCCATCCAATGAGTTTCGGCCGAATGAATGGCGTGTGGGGGTGTCTGACACCTGCGCCCCACCTTTGCCAGGCCCACTTCCTGAATGAATTTTATCTTTTATCACGCATCGTGAGTGTGGGTTCTATATTAGCGCTCGCCAAGACCAGCAGGCTTTAAGGAAAAGGCTACAAGGTCTGGGCACCTGGTGGTTCATCCCCCTTCAAGATGAGACCCTTCTTTTTGTTTCTCACTTTCTCCCTGCTTCGTAGTCTCGGATTTGTGTCCGGTCATTGGGAAACTGGTTTGAATGAGGATCAATATGGAGATCTCCCAAGGCCGACGCCTGAACCCGTCCTGTATCAAGACGAATTTAGGCATGGGCCGATCCTGATGGAAATTAGGCCTGGCCATCTACGCAATGGGACCTCGCGAAACGATCTTGCGCTTGGCGCGCGGCAGGTATGCGATCCTCCTCGAGCAGTGGGGCAGTCCTGACGCGGCGACCAGATGGCCGAGGAGTGTAGACCTGGTTACTTCCTCGCATGTCCCTCAACACAACCTTCGCCCTGCTGCCCCTTGGCATATCCCGTATGTGGACCCGCATTCCACACAGAATCACTACTCAAGTCTCTTCCGTAGGTCTGCTGCGAGACCTCTATGCCAACCGTGTGCTGTAGCTCAGGCACCTACTGCGTCGGCGTTGCCTCATGCTGCACTATTGGCCAAGTCGCCTGCATGAATCCCGAAGGTTCGTCGTCTGATTTACGTCTTCTCAGCAAACTTATAATCTCCTTACCTAGGTTGCTGTCCTCAAGGTATTGGGATCCAATCGTCAACTGTTTCCATTGATTGATTCTTCATGCAATAGGCACCACATGCTGCGGCCTTCAGTGCTGCACGCAGGCATACGAATGTACCAGTGGGAAATGTGTCATTCACGTTAGTGTCTTTGGTGATCTGAGTGCCATGTCGACTGCTCATAAGTTTTCAGCCTCTCAGTAGTCTCTCCAGTCTTTCTGCCAATCAATCATCATCGCAGAGTGTTGCAAGTGTCCCGCCAACAACTCTGATAATTGACCACTCACCCATTATAACCACGATACATGTAGTAGCCGCCAGTGATACCGGAAATGACAATAGCAACAACAAAGTAGCGCTCGTAGGAGGAGTGGTCGGTGCAGTCCTGGGGGCGACTGTGCTCGGCCTGATTGGTCTCCTCTTGTGGAGGCGCAAGCGCGGGGGTGCACCGGCCCCTCTCCCAACTAGCCAACAACCGCTCTTCGGCCAGCAGCCTTCCTCTCAGCCCATCACTCCCGCGTCAATGACATTCTCAGCGAATATTAGCGGTCCTTCCGTCACCCGTGCTGCTCAATCTCGAGTGCATCCGCAACAACCGTTGCGATTGGTCCTGCCACCTACCAATCCCCCTACTGCTGGTCAACCTGGCACCGCTTCCCAGCAATCTGCCTCATCCGGGCCGGCAGTCAGACCGTGGATCGAGATTCCCTCCACCACCCACCAAGAAACGTATGGGAACCCTGCGTCCCCATCTCGCTTGTCACCTTCGTCTGCTGAAGCTCCGGAGAACCCAAGAGAGTTCTACAATGACGCGATTCGGGCGCCTACGAACTTTACCGCAGCTCCCACGAATGTCCCTTCTTCAAGTTCCGGGGTTTGGAATCCGCCGAGTCATGCACCGCCTTATTTTCCTCCGAGAACCCAGGGTCATGGCAGGTTTGGCGGTTAAACAACAATATTAGTGAAAAAGACAAGGACAATCAAAATTACTTCTTGGAGTTTCTTACATTGTTTTCATGATCAAGGACGAGATATCGGAATTTGAGATACAGTGTACGATCCTCAGCACTTTGATTGTTACCTGAGCATATAGGGTCTCGAACCCTGTATTTGTATCCTTACGTTTTGTCAACAAATATGGGTATTGTTTGTCGTATTATTGATCTCGCGGAGTTTCCAACATTGTTTTCCACAATTTGGTGGGTAGTTTGACAAATATGTGTCCTTGATATGCAAATTCCCGTTTATAATAATATATATTGACACTCCCCCATGACCGAGAACCCCTGCTAAAATCATTTGGCTGATGACTATTTGGATAGAGGAATGCATAATACGATAGTTCTCGCGTAAAATGCAACCAAAGTACATGGCTGGGTGATCGTTTGCGGGCAGCCAGCTCACGAACCTTTGGACCGACACAACAAGACGAAGAAGATGCGAGTTGTCCTCATTTACATCGGAAGGGCACAAAACGCCTTCATCCATGACCTTGAACCAACGGGAAGTGTAGTGGCAGGTATGTGAAGGCGGCCCGCTAGTGTCAGGAATTTGCGCGTAGCTATCGTGTTTCCGCACGAATCCTGAGGTCCTTATATAACCGTCCATATGGCATTCGGGCACCGGAGCTCGAAACCTGAGATGTCGAGAATTTCCAATTTCCGACAGCTAGGCTTGGCTAGCGCTCGAATGGGTCCTTGGGATATGATGCGAGGTTTTGGTGAGACGTATTGCAAAGACTTATGTGTTATGATAATTGCAACTAGTATAGGTTCTGTAAGATGTATAGCCTTTCCGTTGTGTGACCTGCTGCGAGAGACTGAACACATTGAGTAGGATCGGACATTGTCCGATCCCACGTCACGTTCCTCTTTCCTTCTCCTCCCCGGTCCTCCCAATAGCCCCCTCATATATAGTGATCAAACATGGCGACTCCACCCAGGAAAGAGAACCAGTGAGCGATGACATACCGTGCAGCATTCTCTAACGATCCGATCAATCGTAGCCTCTGCCTAGACAGTGCGGTGCCCCGCTTCAGGTTTGGTTCATGCCGCTGACGTCGGGCGACATACAGGTATCAAACTCCAAGGCACCCGACATCGGCACTATGCGCTTCGGTTGTTTATTGAAAATGAGGAGCTAGAATTGCAGACGCAAGACAACCGAACCTGGACACCAGCCCAACACCCGTACGTCGCTTGTTTTCCCACTACGCGCACTCAATGATGTCTACGCATGTGTAGAGGGGTTTCTGCGACATCCAAGCTGCGCGCTGAGATCCAAATGAGGAGCGGTCATTTATTTTGGGCCAAAACCCGACTGGCAAGCGAGGCGATCGACCTTCAAGCGCTTTTCAATGATTATTGGAGCACCAGCGGGCACGTCTTCACGGTATCGAGTCAGTCATGATTACCAGCTGTCCGCCCATACTTAATGGCGAAGCACAGAGGACATATTTTTAGTTGGGAAGCACCACCAGTATCTCTGGTCTCTTGAGTTACAATTCTCTGCGAGCATTGCCGTTCGTCTCTTTGCAACTGCCCATCCGGCCCGGCCAACTAATAATCTTCGCATAGATGGACTCTCTGCGCTCGTCGTTCCATAAACTCGAAAATCTGTTGAAGGGATACTCCCCACGGATGAACTGGTCGACCGAGAGGTCTGTGGAGAACGCCGTTCAATATGGCGTTATATTTGCAGAGGTCCGGTTTTCCACGAAGGGACTGGCAGAACATTGACACCTTATAGTTGAATCCAATTGCAAAGTCTGTCTTCGGTGTTGCCAAGGCTACGCTTGAGGTTCGTGCTCGCTATTGCATGGCGTATCAGCAGCAGAGGTAACGCTTGACCATTAGCTCTTGGAAGCACACAACGAGTACACCCGGATACCATTGAGCCTCATGGACCGGTTGAAGTGCATTTTGCCTTTCGCGGACATTGTCGCGGACATTGTCATGGACAAAATAGTCTGCGAAGAGATGGATCTCTTGGAGGGGATGATCCCGCGAATGTATGAGGTAGTGCACAGGGTCGCGAAGGCCGCGTGCGACTACGTTACCCATGGTTCGTCGTCACCTGATGACTTCGGCAAGTGCTGATAATCGTAGCGAGAAGGGCGGGCGGATCGGCCTACCAGGAGACGACCAAAGAAATAAACAGTGAGTTGACGACGGTCGTCGAAGACTTCGACCGTGCACTGAATGTTGAAGCTCTCCGCCGGACCAAGGAGACTGGTAAGCACTCATTCTCTCCATCTCTCGATAGACCATTTTCAATAGATCCGTGTAGAGCAGCGCATTTTGCTCAGTCGTATCAAAGATGTCAAGACAGGCTATAACCAGAACCTCTGCTGTATGGAAGGCACCCGCAAATCCCTCCTCGAGCAAATTATGGCTTGGGTGACCAATGGATTGGAGCAGACAGACCGGAGAAATACATACTGGATCTACGGCTTACCTGGTATCGGCAAAACGTCGTTAGCACATTCGATCTGCGCGAGCCTTCACGATAAAGAGCAGCTTGTAGGAGCTTTTTTCTGCCAGAGGGACGACCAGGAATTGAGAGAACCCAAAAATATCCTTCCCACTCTCATCCACAATCTCGCGATACTCTTCCCCCCTTTTCGAAGTATTGTCGCAGAATGTCTTCGTAACAACCCAAACATAACACTAGAGTCAATACGGGCCCCTCTCTTCCTTGACTTCATCCGCAAACTTCCTCGTCTCCCAAAAAAGACTCTCGTCTTTGTCATTGACGGACTTGATGAATGTGGCAGCACTCAGAGTCGTCCAGGCATTCTGAAGGCCCTGATAGACGCGACCGTACACGCTCCGTGGCTCAAGGTTATCATCACCAGTAGGCAAGAAGTCGATATCCGACTCTTCTTTGATAGTCTCACCCAATTCTCGCATTTGCGATATGATTTGACTGCAGATAAAGCACATCTGTCCCCTGCGCCGAGGGTCTCTTAGGCAGTCAAAAACGGGTGCCTGTAAGGGCCTAAAGGCCTTTCGCAGGCTGCGGGCGTGGGGCTCGCAGGCTGCGGGGGGCCTTTAGAGGGGGGCT
>Ga0307515_10016759_pt1 | contig 13402 bp, 11 predicted proteins | sample 17_EM_MG_FD_194513 | JGI IMG/M metagenome (GOLD analysis project Ga0307515, IMG submission 194513) | Populus trichocarpa ectomycorrhiza microbial communities from riparian zone in the Pacific Northwest, United States - 17_EM | ecosystem: Host-associated > Plants > Roots > Unclassified | place...
CAGGTGAAAGGAGAATGGCAAACCAAAGAAGAAAAACTGAGGCCATACCAGGAATATTTATCCACACTGTCAGAAGAGTTTAAAGAGATAAAGTTCACCCATCTAGGGAGAGAAGGAAACCATTTTGCGGATGCTTTGGCTACTTTGGCTGCTATGGCTACAATTGATCTTGGGCGTGAAGTACAACCTGTACATATTGACATAAGAAATAACCCAGCTCATTGTTGCTCGATTGAAGGAGAGATAGATGGAAAGCCTTGGTATTACGATATCAAGAATTTTGTGCAAAATCAGGAATATCCAGCAGAAGCATCAAAGATGGAGAAGAGAACCCTAAGAAGATTAGCCAGGGATTTCTATTTAGATGGAGAGATTCTTTATAAAAGATCATTTGACGGAACCTTGCTAAGGTGTTTGAATGAGACAGATGCTAGAAATGCTTTACGAGAGGTTCATGAAGGGAGTTGCTCAACTCATGCTAACGACCATATGGTAGCAAGGAAAATACAAAGGGCTGGTTATTTCTGGATGATGTTAGAGAAAGATTGCATCGACTATGTCAGGAAATGTCACAAGTGTCAAGTGCATAGTGATAAGGTCAATACACCTCCGACTCCTCTGATTAATCTAGCATCTCCATGGCCATTTGCGATGTGGGGAATCGATGTGATTAGGCCTGTTAACCCAAAAGCCAGCAATGGGCATAGATTTATCCTCGTAGCTATTGACTATTTCACAAAATGGGTAGAAGCCAGTTTATATGCCCATGTGACACAAAAGGTGGTGAAAAAGTTCATTGAAAAAGACTTGATTTGTCGGTATGGTCCGCCCGAAAAAATAGTGACTGATAATGCACAGAATTTCAACGGCAAAACAATAGTGGAGCTCTGTACTAAATGGAAAATCAAGCATTCAAATTCCTCCTCATACAGGCCAAAGATGAATGGTGCTGTGGAAGCTGCCAACAAAAACATCAAGAAAATTATTCAAAAAATGGTAGTCACTTATAAAGATTGGCATGAGATGTTACCATTTGCTCTCCATGCATATCGCACTACAGTGAGAACCTCGACAGGAGCCACTCCGTATTCTCTAGTGTATGGGATGGAGGTGTTGATGCCTTTGGAAGTAGAAATTCCCTCATTAAGGGTGTTGATGGATTCAAAACTAGAAGAGGCTGAGTGGGCCAAAGTGAGATATGAACAGCTAAATCTGATAAGTGAAAAGAGGGTAGCTGCAATATGTCATCATCAGCTTTACCAGAAAAGGATGGCCAAAACATATGATAAGAAGGTTAGACCTCGTATGTTCCAAGAAGGAGATCTGGTACTAAAAAAACTCTTAGCTTTACCAGGGGAAAATCTAAGCAAATGGGCTCCAAATTATAAAGGTCCTTATGTAGTGAAGAAGGCTTTCTCAGGAGGAGCTCTACAGTTGTCCAGAATGGATGGAGAAGATCTAGCCAGACCTGTGAATTCCGATTCTGTAAAGAGATATTATGTATAATGTGTTTAGCTTTCTCCCAAAATCAATAAAGTGAAGTTTGGCCATGATTTCTTGGTGTAAAGAATCTTTTTCCCACTGCATTGATCTCACAACACTTAATTTTCTAAAAAAGAGGAAAAATCTTGAAAGATCTGGCTTTGTACATGATTACAAGGAATGTATCATAAGACAATCAATGATGAATTTTAAGCATTTCCCAGTAAAGAGGTCACCAAGTCAAACAAACCAAAGATAAAAGACAAAACCCAGTCTTTAGAAGCATTTTGAATTGCATAGATAAAATGTCTGGGTAATCACTCTATAATCATGTGCAATTGTCAATCAGGATGAGAACAAAGTTTATCAATCCTAGTAAATATGCGTTTGAAATAAGGAAAGGCCATCTTTGTTAACCCTTCACTTTCTAAAGATTATATCCTTTGTGGTCCCTATTTGAGCCGGAACGAGTTTTTCTTTTGAAAACCCTGACTAGGACCACACCCTATACTGGGGGGCAATGAGAAATCCTCTGTTAGAAAAGATGAACACAATGGTAGAATCAAGGGTAAAAAAGGGGCTGAAAAGGAGGAGTTCGAGCAAATTGCCAAAGAGAACACTCAGATCTTTACAAGTCAGAACCCAACACTTGGGGGCAAAAAAAAGATATATAATAATTCGATGATACTTTAAGACTGAGATGATGATCCTTAAACAAGTTTCTCCAAAAACATAGCCTACGAGACAGCTTCATAAGAACAAGAGATAGAAGAAGATTGATCCTAAGTCTTTAAACCCTTAAACACTTTTTGAGCCTTAAAACATCCTTTTTCTTTCATAACCCACAACTATAATCGACATTACAAGCCTTTAGAAGTCCTTTCTAATCAAGCGCATATAACCTGGTTTGATAGGCATTGGTCTTACAGTTTATTTGGCATGATGAATGAGTGATAATCTGTTTTTTTCTTCTATCCATGCAAGAAAAATGCTAATATGAGACGATCCCTTTTTCTACACAACCTTCTCAAAGAAGATATTTGAAACCTGTCGAAAAAATCAAACAGAAGACTACCTCGGAGAAAGTCCGATCTAAAGTCAAAACCACATTTTAGAAACCGATAAAACCTTTTACGGGAGTTGCTTAAAAGAATTTTTGATGCACATGTAGAAAGTTTTAGTTGTCATGAACAAAGCTAAGACTTTTAAATATTTTTCTTTTGAAAAGATTTTTTGTGCTGCAAAAAAAAACCTTTAATTTGAGAAAAGACAAATTAAAGCATTGATAAGAGCATAATAAAAAGCAATGACAGATCGTGCATTTTTGAAAAGGGTCACTAAAAAGGGTCGGGGATTTCTGCTTTGAGATGTGATGGGTAAGGAGGATAGCGTGAAAGACATATTTCAGCATATTCAGACACATGAACAAGCTCATGCCAAGAAAGAGTTTTATGAAATGGAAGAGACCTATGTTTCAAAATCAGGTAAGGATGCATGCATGACATCTAACCTTAAAGCATTGCATACATTTTTGATTTGTTACGGTAAAATCCTCAATGAAAGCCAGCAAGATTGAGGACAAAGAAATGATCACTGAGCTGATAAAAAACAAAGAATCATGGTTATGACCTTGGAATAGGGAAGAAGATGAGAATGAACCCTACCGGTAGGATCGCCAGATGGGATCTCAGGTTAATACAACCACACGGGTTTTGGTTCTGGTTAAAGGGGATCACCGGATGGGATCTCAAGTTAACCCAACTATATAGATTTTGGTTCTGGTTAAAAGAGATCGCCATATGGGATCTCAGGATAGCCCAACCACACAGATTTTGGTTCTGGTTAAAGAGGATCACCGATTTGGATCTCTGGTTAGCCCAACCACACGAGTTTTGGTTCTGGTTAAAGGGGATCACTGGATGTGATCTCAGGTTAGCCCAACCACACAGATTTTGGTTCTGGTTAAAGGAGATCACCGATTGGGATCTCAGGTTAGCCCAACTACACGAGTTCTGGTTAAAGGGGATCGCCGGATGGGATCTCAGGTTAGCCCAACCACACAGATTTTGGTTCTGGTTAAAGGGGGTCGTCAAATGGGATCTCAGGTTAGCCCAACCACACAGATTTTGGTTTTGGTTAAAAGGGATCGCCGGATGGGATCTCAGGTTAGCCCAACCACATAGATTTGGTTCTGGTTAAAGGGGGTTGCCAAATAGGATCTCAGGTTAGCCCAACCACGCAGATTTTTGGTTCTGGTTAAAGGGGATCACCGGAGGGAATCTCAGGTTAGCCCAACCACATAAAAGATTTTAGCTTTGGTTAAAAGGAAGTCGCCACAAGAGATTTAAAAACTCCACAAAAAAGAAAAAAGAAAAAGAGATAGAATTTAGAGGGGCACCAAGATCGGGTTCTTAAGATAATCAAGTTTGGATCATTAGTTCCTGGTTGAAGGAAGATGGCGGTAAAGACAGAATTTCAGATTGGTCGAGTTTTGAGAAAATCAAGAATGGAAGTTTAGGTTTGTTTATCTTTACAAAACTTACTACGCAAAGTCTTTGCTCTGTAAGTATTGTAAAGAGGGGGCATCTGTTGTTACCCATTTTTGGGTTCCCAAACAAAAATGAAAAAACTACAAAAATATATATTCGAAAGAAATCCAAAAAATAATAGGAGCGAGGAAAGGATGCTGGAATGCTGAAAAATGGCCAAACATTGGTTGAGGAGGTTCAAAAATGCAAAATGTTGAAATTTGACAGTTTATCGTTAACTGATGAGAGTCCTGTTGACAAAGAAAATTCAATTTTGAAAAAATATATTCAAAATTAGATGTTTATGGACTTAATTAAATTTTATCTAAGATTTAATTGAATTTATGGAGGGTTTGATTGCAAGAAAAATGGATTTTTAAGTTAATTTATGTTTTTATTGGAAGAAATTAAAGTTATGGGGTCCATTTATAATTTTGAAGAGTTGATTTGGCCAAATCAGGGGTTTAATTGCATAATTATTGAAGTTTGATGGCCAATTAGGGACTTAATTGACACAACCCGAAACCAAGGACCAAACCAGAAAAGGCGCCAAAATCAAGGGATCCGATTACAATTTTGTCGGGGGTTTGATTACAAAATTGCGAAAACTTCAATGACCAAACCAGAAGAACCCAAGCGGCGCCATTTCCATTGAAGCGCATTTCATTGTCTTCAATAGCTTTGAATCTGTGATAATAAAGGAAGGAGACGTTAGCAGCGATAATGGAGCCATTTTCAAATCAAGAGGGGCGCGTATCGCGGTTGACATCCCTCGCCACCGTGATGCACGCCGGTTTACCAAAAACGCCTGCATCCTCTGGCTATAAAAGCCAGAGGAGGAGCCGAACAAAGGGGGAGGAGAGAAGGGAGAAGAGAGGAAAGACTACAGTGAGGAGAAAAACAGGAGGGAGACAGCTTAGGAGAACGTAAGAAAATTGAGAGATTAGAGAAATAGTGAGAAAGCAAAAGGGAGAGGAAAGGAAGCAAACCGAACGGAAGCAGAGGACACGACGAAGCAGAGAACGCAACACCACCATCGTCTTCTTCTTCTCAAAACCAGGTATGTTCACTGCCTTTCTCAGTTCCTATAGTATGAGATGATGCATGTTAGTATGTAAAAAATGAAAAGAATACATAAGGAAACCAGCACCTGAAATCACCAGTTGCAACACTCTGTTTTTTTCTTTTGTTTCATTCTCGCACTACAAGAAAGGTGATAAACAGTGCGAAGGTAATTTAATTACCTTTGCACTGTTCATGCAATATTACGCGTGCATGGGCAAAGGGGGGGCTGGTCACTGGCATGGGCCAGTGACCAGGCTGGGCTGGCTAGGCCCAGCCCAACCACAGGGGCCGGGCTGGGCCCAGCCCGTAAAAAAAAATTATTTCCAAAAAATCTATGAGTTTCTGCAAATTTTTTTACTGTATTTTAGTCCATATCAGTTTGTATTTTTATATTGTAAAGATACAAATTCGGTATTAAAATACCCGGTTTTCAACAAAAAAAAAATATACATATTTTGTTTTCATGCATACGACAAAGTCTCTCAAAAATAAAAATAAAATCATATTGTATTTTCATATATATGTATATATAAATAATAATTTAAAAAATATATATTAGCATGCATTTTGACTTTAATAACCAGTTTATTAAAGTCACGAGAACTAGGCCAATATTTCAAAAAAACTCCAAAAAAATATTTTGTTTTCTTTTAATATCTGGGGTTATGATCTTATACGTAAGACGTATTCCAGATATTAAATTCTTTTGTTGACGTTAGAACAGTTAGGTTTTACCCGATAAGATAAGGATCTCTTTACCGAAGAGAACTTTTCTTAAACCATAGACATACCAATAACTAGAAAACACGACAAGACCTTAGATTTTATCAGACAATAAAACAATGCAGCTTACCTTAGGTAGGGCGTATTTGGGGTGCTAATACCTTCCCTTTACGCAACCAGTCCCCGTACCCGATCTTTGAGATCAGTTAGGGTTCCTAGTGACCAAAATACTAGGTGGCGACTCCCATTCTAATTTTTTTTATTGATAAGAGACAAGAATTCCTTGCCTCCTAATATTTGCTAGATAGATAGATAATATAAGATTTTGAGGGTGGATGTTTTCGTCGTGACGCCGCACACGTGAAACAAACATTACAAGATCATACAAGAGTGTTGAACAACAAGTTACACAACTAGTACTTTCGTTATCCTGACCTCATGTTAATTTCACAACACGACATCCTCATTTAATGAATACCTCATATGTATATCCATACACATCATATCAACTTGTTCGCACATTCACATACGTGTTCCATTTCAATTTTCATTACTAGTCTTTACAAAAGGGGTCGGAGGACTAATTTAGTGATTAACACGTCCGTTCATATAGAACTCATATCACTCATAACATGTGAATATATAGTTCTTTTCAAAATGTGTGATCTGCGAAATGGATTTCCCTACACACCATGTTGGTATGATGTCCCTGTTACAACACAAGATAATTTCAAGTATTATAGGCAATTTAAAGAAACATAATAAAACAATATTAGTGTAACATTTCATTCATGGATCAAAAGAGCGTAATTCTATCATTTCTCCTTATGTAAATACCACCGTTAATAATTCATCAATTACTGAAGCTAATTACAATACTCAAGCTCGATCATTCATCTCGAATACCGTTAGCCAAACTAATGTTATTCTCTGTTTAAAACATCATAATCGTAGCTCTTTCATATACTTGGTATATAGAAAACATAGTATACATGAACGCATCAATTCTTGAAATTAACTCTTAACTCTAAAATCCGGCTATCCTTTTAGGATGCTATTAGCCGAAGCCAATCGTTTATTCATCCGGGTCATCCACTTAGGATGCTATTAGCAGAAGCTAGTCATTTATTCATCTTGGTCATCCACTTAGAATGCCATTAGCTGAAGCTAATCATTTACTCATCCTAGTCATCCACTTAGGGTGTCATTAGCCGAAACTAATCATTTGTTCATCCTGGTCATCTGCTTAGGATGCCATTAGTCGAAGCTAATAATTTATTAATCTCGGTCACCCCCATAAGATGCCATTAGCTGAAGCTAATCAATCATTTGTCCCGGTCATCTATTCGAATGTCATTAGTCGAAGCTAATCAATCATTTGTCCTGGTCATCCCTTCGAATGCCATTAGCCGAAGATAATCAATCATTTGTGTCGGTTATCCATTCGTATGCCATTAGCCGAAGCAAATCAATAATTTGTCCCGGTCATCCCTTCGGATGCCATTAGCTGAAGCTAATCAATCATTTGTGACGGTCATCCATTCAGATGCCATTAGCCGAAGCTAATCAATCATTTGTCCCAGTCATCCCTTCAGATGCCATTAACCAAAGCTAAGCATCAATCAATTAAACGTTCCAAAGGCGGTTTATGAACTCACTACAACATGGTATATCCTTTGAATTGCACATTTAAATGATTCATAACAACTTGACATTCACTGCTACATAATAGCAAACCCTTCGTGATACTCGTATAGGCGTTCCGTAATAGTTTAACATTCAGTAAACACGATAATAGATCCTTTGTAATACACAAACAAAACATTCCATAACAGTTTAGCATTCAGTAACACAATAGTACACCCTTCGTATTACTCATCCAACCATTCATGACAATTAATGTTTAATATAATGCAACAATAGATCCCTCGTAATACTCATATAACCATTCGTGATAATTAACATTCAGTATAATACAATGGTAGATCTTTCATAATACTCGTACAAACCATTCATGACAATTTCATTTGATATAATACAATGGTAGATCCTTCGTAATATTCATACAATCATTCGTCACAATTACATTCAATAAAATACAATAGTAGATCCTTCGTAATATTCATACAACCATTCATCACAATTACATTCAAGAAGACACAATAGTAGATCTTGCGTAATACTCATACAATCATTCGTCACAATTACATTCAATAAAATACAACAGTAGATCCTTTATAATACTCACACTACCATTTATCAGCATCCCAAATTTATAATAGCCCAATCAACATCTCATAGTCGGTTTAATATTCATTGCAACACAATAATATATCCACCTCTAACAGGTTATTTCAGAACATTAACATTTCCGTCATTGTTACAACATTCAACAAGAACACGATCGAAATTTCATAGTCGTTTCGACAATCATCAAGACTTCAATCAAACACTTCATCATCGTTTCATCATTCAACAAAGATTTAATAAAATATCATCATAAGTAAATTATTTCAAAACATAAACATCATACGAGAAAACGGTGGAAACCACCTTGATGCGAACCCTAGCGGAATTTAATGGTATTCACAACCCCAAGATCAATCTAACCCAAGTTTGTTGAGATTTGAATGAGCTTATCACAATGGAAGACTTGCTCCAAGGCAACAAGACTATAAACCAACTCGATCACAACGCCTACAGCTAGAGACGAGCAAATGAAGTATAAATTCACAACAAAGAATGGTCAATTCTTTGAAGAGTTGAAAGTTCAATCAAGAACCAAGATTGAGCAACCAAAATTCGGCTACAATGCTGAAAATATTATCAAAAGTCTGACCTAAAATTATTCCTAAAAAATATTTAAACTCCAAGCCAAAACCCTAGTTTTCCTAATGGGTCTCACATAAATCCAATTTAAATAATAATCAACCCAAGCTAAAACTAGCCTAAACTAATTAAAATAAACAAAATAAACAAGTCTAAAACCCAAACAAATTGTCTCCTCTCAAAATAATTAAAGTTTGATAGCCCAACTAATTAAATAAGACAAGTTCGTTGTTTCCGCATTCTGTCTAGCAGCAGCAAGACCCAACTTAAAATGGATGGTTCTCTCTCTTCTTAATGAATTAGAAGACATGCCATATACCGTTAGAAAGGTATGGAAGTCTAGTTTCCAGCCCAACTAGAATCACATCAAAATTCATTCTGTAGCTCCAGTTATGACCAAAAGCGTAACAAAAGGTCAAACTATCTGAATCTAGTCTTCTCCCAATCCGTGTGTAATGGTCTTGGTTCCACCAACAAGCCCCTCTTGAACATGAATTAGATTAATCAAGGCTTGCTCTTTATTATTGCAAATTCTCTTAAAGTCCAGCTTAGCCCATGTATCTTGAAGAAGTCCATTGAAAGCTTCTTTGAACTTTTTAGCCCTAAGCCTAGTAACTGGACCAACTGGAACCTCCAATGGATCCTTTGATGGTTGGATCGCATCATCCCCTCGCTCCTCGAAAGGATTCGAACTCGAATCATCACCTACATCAAACGAAGAAAGATTAGAAACATTGAATGTAGCACTAACACCATACTCACCTGGTAGATCAACTTTGTAGGCATTATCATTAATCCTTTCTATGATCTGATAAGGACCATCTCCTCGAGGCATCAACTTTGATCTTCTTTGTTCAGGAAACCTTTCCTTCCTTATATGCACCCAAACCCAATCACCTGGTTCAAATCTCACTAATTTTCGTCCCCTATTGGCTTTGTTTGCATATTGTTCATTCTTTTTTTCTATTTGTTGCTGAATTTTTGCATGGAGATCTTTCACCACCTGTGCTTTTTGATTACCATCAAGACTAACCCTTTCATCAACAAGCAAAGGAATCAAATCTAATGGTGTCAAAGGGTTAAAACCATAAACAATCTCAAATGGTGAATAATCAGTACTAGAATGCACACTACGATTATATGCAAATTCAATGAATGACAAACAATCTTCCCAATTTTTAAGATTATTTTGAATGATAGCCCTCAACAATTGAATCAAAGTCCGGTTAACAACTTCAGTTTGGCCATCTGTTTGTGGATGACAAGTAGTAGAATATAAAAGTTTAGTTCCTAACTTACCCTACAAAACCTTCCAAAAGTAACTCAAAAACTTAACGTCTCAATCGGATACAATGCTTCTAGGAAGACCATGTAGCCGAATGACCTCTCTAAAGAATAGGTCAGCTATATTTATTGCATCATCTGTTTTATGGCAAGCAATGAAACGTGTCATCTTAGAAAATCTATCCACAACAACAAATATATAATCTCTCCCTTTCCTAGACCTAGGTAGACCAAAAATGAAATCCATAGAAATATCAACCCAAGGTTCCTTAGGAACAGGAAAAGGTGTGTATAGTCCATGAGGCATTACCCTAGACTTAGCTTGTCTACATGTTATGCACCTATCATACATTCTTTGCACATCTCTTTTCATATTAGGCCAATAAAAGTGCTCATGCAGAACCTTCAAAGTTTTAGTAATTCCAAAATGTCCCATTAAACCTCCCTCATGTGCTTCCCTCACAAGCAATTAACGTAAAGAACAATTAGGCTCACACAACTTATTTTCCTTAAACAAAAATCCATCATGCCTAAAATATTTATCCTTGGCCGAAACCTTGCATGTGTTATATATAGCACCGAAATCATGATCATCAAGATACAATTCCTTAATATTCTCAAATCCTAGCAATTTAGTATTAAGAGTATTAAGAAGAACATACCTTCGCGACAAGGCATCGGCGACCTCATTTTCCTGACCTTGCTTGTATTTAATCACATATGGAAAAGTTTCAATAAACTCAACCCACTTAGCATGTATCCTACTTAACTTACCTTGACCCTTCAAATGTTTCAACGATTGGTGATCAGTTTGTATGACAAACTCTCGGGGCCACAGATAATGTTGCCAAGTCTCCAAAGCCCGCACTACTGCATACAACTCTTTATCATAAGTGGGATAGTTAAGAGTTGCACCATTGAGTTTCTCACTAAAATAAGCGATGGGCCGTTTTTCTTGCGTTAAAACAGCTCCAATACCTATTCCTGAAGCATCACATTCAATCTCAAAAGCTTTATTAAAATAAGGTAAAGATAGTAAAGGTGCCGAAATCAACTTTGATTTTAACAAGCTAAAAGCATTTTCTTGTTCTTCTCCCCAATTGAAACCCACAGCTTTCTTAACAATTTCAGTCAATGGAGAGGCTATCATACTAAAGTCTTTAACAAATCTCCTATAAAACTAGCCAAACCATGAAAACTCCTAACGTCTGTTATGGATTTTGGTGTAAAGCATTCTTGAATAGCCTTAACCTTAGCCTCATCCATTTCTATACCTTTTGCACTACCCACATATCCAAGAAAAACAATCCTATCCATGCAAAAGTCATTCCTTTTCAAATTAGCATATAAGGACTCTTTTCTAAGCACATCAAGAACTTGTCTCAAATGACTTATATGCTCATCAATCTCCCTACTATAAATCAAGATATCATCAAAGTAAACGACTACAAACTTACCAATAAAAGCACGCAGCACATGATTCATCAATCTCATAAAAGTACTAGGTGTATTAGTAAGTTCAAAAGGCATAACCAACCACTCATACAAACCATATTTAGTTTTAAAAGCAGTTTTCCATTCATCCCTTTCTTTCATCCTAATTTGATGATAACCACTTTTCAAATCAATTTTCAAAAACAATTTAGAACCACATAATTCATCCAACATATCATCTAATCTAGGAATGGGATGTCGATACTTTACAGTGATGTTATTGATAGCTCGACAATCCACACACACTTGCCAAGTTTTGTCTTTTTTTGGAACAAGAAGCACAGGAACTGCACAAGGACTCATGCTCTCTCAAATGTATCCTTTCGACATCAACTCCCCCACTTGCCTTTGAAGCTCCTTAGTCTCTTCAGGATTGCTCCTATAAGCCGACCTATTTGGTATAGATGCTCCTGGAACAAAGTCAATTTGATGCTCAATACCTCTAATTGGCGGCAAACCACTAGGAATGTCATCTAGAAAGACATCCTCAAATTCCTGTAAAAGAACTTTAACAACACTAGGAACACAAGAATCTAAATCATTTGAGTTAAAGAATGCCTCCTTATACACAAGTAAAATCATAGGCAAGTCAGAAAGATAGGCATGTTTAAGATCATTAGATTTTGCAAAAAAGTTAAGGTGTTTCTCTACTTTTTCTACACTCTTCTTTTCTCACCCTTTCTTTCTTCTCTCCACTCTCGGCCTTCTTTTCATTTTTTTATTCTTGGTCGTGACCCTCCCCTAATGTCCTAAGGGCCAAAACTTTGTTCCCTTTTGTTTTCAACTCATGGCTCACTTTTTTTTTCTCTCTTCCTCACATCCTCACCATGTTGTTCAGCTTGTTTTTCCATTTTGGCCGAATCTTTTTGTTCCTCCACTTTGGTCGAAACATGTTGCTCTTCCTCATAACTCTTCTTCAATTGAATTTGATCTTTACACTTGCTTTGGTGAGAGTGGGGCAAGTGTATAAATCCTTCCATCCTTCTCTAATGAATACTTGTTCTTAAACCCATCGTGCTTAGCTTTTCTATCAAATTACCAAGGCCTCCCTAGTAACAGATGAGTAGAGCATGCATAGGCACAACATTACATAACACTTCATCCTTATATTTGCCTACTGAAAAAGAAATCATCACCTGTCTATTCACCATAACAACACCACATTCATTCAACCATTGAAGTTGATAAGGTCTCTCATGCTTTATGGTATTCAATCCCAACTTTCTAACCAAAGTAACACTAGCAACATTAGTACAACTACCACTATCAATGATCATACTACATACCTTATCGTTGATTAGGCATCTAGTATGGAAGATGTTCTCCCTTTATTGCTCCACATCATCCTCCTTAGTCTGAACACTAAGTGACCTTCTAATCACCAAAACTTTATCACCAACAGCATACTCTAAATCACTAGCATCCTCAAGTGAGGGCATGTCATCACAATCAGACTCCTCACTAGTGGACACAATCTCTCCATCATCCCTTAGAATCATAACTTGACGATTTGCACATTCTGATGCATAGTGTCCCAATCCTTGACACTTGAAACACTTTATATCACGATTACGCTTCGGTTGAACTTCTCCCTTGAGTTTTTGATCATTGATCGAAACTTGCTTCTTCATGGAGTTAAGTTCGGCAACTTTAGAAGTCACCAAAGGCTTCGATGATGCACTACCCTCTCTCCTATAATTCATCTTCCAACCCGAAGAAGACCCCGTATAAGCTTCAGATCGTGTATTACCCTTCCTTTTCAACTATCCTTCAACCTTAATGGCTAAGTGTACTAACTCCTCCAAATCAACATATGATTGCAACTCCACAACAATAGCTATGTATCTATTCAAGCCATTCAAAAACCTAGACATCGTAACTTCCTCATCTTCATTAACATTAGCTCTAATCATAGCCACCTCTAATTCTTTCTGATACTCCTCTACACTCTTATTACCCTGTGTAATCATTTGTAAACGATTAAACAACTCCCGATA
>Ga0307515_10016760_pt1 | contig 13402 bp, 16 predicted proteins | sample 17_EM_MG_FD_194513 | JGI IMG/M metagenome (GOLD analysis project Ga0307515, IMG submission 194513) | Populus trichocarpa ectomycorrhiza microbial communities from riparian zone in the Pacific Northwest, United States - 17_EM | ecosystem: Host-associated > Plants > Roots > Unclassified | place...
ACGCGTTCGGTAAAACCAACGGACCTCCCCGAGCGCGATTTGTTTGGCCGTCGGGCTCGGCCCGCGTTTATTTGAAAGGTCGGGTTTTTGGTCACTGCCCCCACCCACTCGACGCTCCCTTGTGGTACTGAGTTTCAGCGGGTGTGTGGGTCGGAAGGGCCGACGCGTTTCTATCTAAAGAATTTCAGATCCAGCGGTATCGGAGATGGTACGCGGCGTGCTAGGGGGGCGACCCAATTTGGGCGTATGAACATCTTTGAGGGTTCAAAAACGTTCACACGACAGATGTGCGCAGGCGACGTGGATATGTAAACGGGATCGCTTGAGGCTCTCAAATCAAGCTATCGCCCCCGACCTCTTCCACGCTCTCACGTTCATGTTCCGTAGTGTTATCTCTCTCTCTCTCTCCAAGCATCAAACAGAAACGGTGGATTTCCGATTTCCCACTCACTTCGAAAAAAAATTCAATTATCACTTCTTCCTCCTTCGACATTCAATCAGCACGAACTTCGAACGTGGCCAATCCCTCGGAGTTTTTTTTTTTCACTCACTGTACAACTCAACCGCACAATCAATACAGTTTATTTATTTATTTGATCTGATAGTCACAGGGGGCTGTGGAGGGGGGGGGGGATGGAACGCGCACTCGCGAACCTGCCTGGGTCATGTGAGAGAGAGTGTGTGGTCAGGGAAGCAAGTCATCACGAAAGCGCTTAAGGGCGGGAGGATCCTTCCGTAATCAGATTCCGGTAAGTTTATGGGTTACCGGGGCGCTTTTTGATGGTGGAACCCGCCTGGGGCAGGGCGGGTGGTGGAGCTCCTTCAGATATTATTGGCTGTACAGTAAGACCGCCGCGCGTTGGAACACCAGGGCTCTCTCATTTCCGACGAGGGGCGCGTTCGTGGTAGATTGGGGTTCGCGCTCTTTTTGGTCATTGACCGACGCCCTCTTTCTGAATCGGGAAAAGTTGAACGAAGTCTCATGAAATTTCAAGTAGGGTAGTGTCTCGTGCACATGATAGTGAGCGATGGTACGATACATATGGTGCTAGTCGGTGCATCGTGGCCTTCGTTCATACGTACTACGTACTGCAGCTTGACGACCCATCATTATGTATTCTACCTTGCAGTCTGGCACTCGCTACAAACGTCTTTACCGAGTTTAAGATTGATAGCTGAGATTCATTACTAGGGCACAGGGTGCTTTTGCTTCTCGTTTCATTTTCGTGTCTGCCAAGTATGATATCGCGAGGGGGTCTATGTGCGCTTGTGTGAGGGCTGAAGTTAGTGATGAGGTGGCAATTTCTTGGATTCCATGCAAGATGCGGGGTGGGTTCATCAGAATCGTACTATGACTGTGTACTTACCCCTAAGAGAAGCTCAGATCTCCGGTGGCGTGGACCGTGTGTGGGTGGGGGTTTCTCCATTCTCCAGGTTCTTCCGATTTCAAATCGGGCTGCCCACCCCCCTCACGCCTCTACCGTACCACGCCCACTCAGTCTATCAGTAGTGGTCCCTGGACGTCCGTAACTCTCGGAAAGCGTCATGGATCCCATACAGTATACACATCTTTTCGTTGGCAAGTTCCTCTGGTGCGAGCGCGCGCCCTTTCATGGTGTTAATGCGGAGATTTAATCGATAAAACCCTCGGAAGGCCACGACCGATACACCGGAACGTACAAACCTTTCGGAGTAAACGCAAAAGCAAGGCACTGTTCACTCAATTCAGATTCTGTGGTTGCGGCGTAACCTATATAGACTCACGCCGGCGCGGTGGCTTGGTGCGTCGCATTGCCATTATACAGTTCGTTGCTTGGGGTGCTGCACATACGCATTGGAAGGTATGCCTCTTATACCTTCAATGCGCGACGAAGATTCGATACATATAAATCTGCATATGTTGATACGTGGCTAATGCGGGCCCGGATCCGAGATTCTTCTCGAACCACTTTTTCATCCTTCTTTCGAAAATCGTCACTTTTAGTGAAAGGTGCGCCGCCGCTGCGTGCTCTGGGCCGGGTTGACCGGATTTCGATTGTCCCTTCCCTCTCGATCTCGACCCTCCATCTCCATCGAGTTATCGAAAAGCGGGACGGGATCAAATCGAGGGTGTACAGTGGTAAATCCCGAGCGCGAAACCTAAACGCAACCGAGCGACTCGGACTCAGTACTCCTCGGGCTAAAGAAGCACCAAACAGAAAAACCGTGCCATTTTGGAGAACACGGGCGAGAATTGGAGATGATGCCCTTGGGGTTGTTGATGGTGATGCGACTTTGCCTAGGTTGGGTCTCATTGAAAAAAAAAAAGAAAAGAATTGATGAGCCTCGAGTTCGGACCGAAGGTGGAACGAGGGGGGGGGTGTCACGGGGATCCGTAGTAGCGTAGCGCGATATTTGTCAGAAGGAAAGGAAAGAACAACGGACGCTCTGTATAGGGTAAGAACGAACCCCTCGCACCTCGCCATTGAAGACCGCGCACGTTTTGGGCTGCGGAACGTTCTGTCTGAACTTTACCCTTACAGGGAGACGGCGGCCAACTTCTCACTTCGCGTCCAGGATCGTTTGATTACGATGGGGCATATACGAGCCTGGAACAGCGCAGACGCACCTGCTTTTCGTCAACTTGTTTATACCGGGAAGAAACGCTTGAGATGTCCGTGTCCTTTCGTTCGCCCCGTCCCTCTCCGCTGAATGTGACCTCCCCGTCATTTGCCGCGTGCCTCGTGCCTGCCAGTTTGAGGTTGGATCCTTCCCCCCCTGGACCAATTCAGTTTGCTAATCAGATTTTGATCAGATGCCGAACGAGGAAACCTGATCTTCAATAGCAACGTTCCTCCAAGTAGGCCAACAAGGAAGGGGTGGGGGTGCAGTTCTAATACAACGACGCACCCAGGCGAACGGCGACGACGGGTCTTACGCATCCGGGATCCCCATTTGAATGGGATTCCAGAAAAATCAAAACACGTTCTATAATGGTTTTTGTTTTCGATTGAGGGTTGTTATAACTGGGTACACTCAGTTGACTTCGCGTATTTCCGGGATTTCCTAGTCCGCGAGCGATCTGCGGTGGCTTTGATGTGTGGCGCGGACTTCCCTTCCCTCCCCCTCCCCTCTCTTTCTGTTTGATGTCAGGTGGGTTCTTGTCATGCGATCATCTGGACACTCATCCATGTGAACAAGGTGTTCCTTGTGCCCGTTTTTGGTATGACCCCCATTGTCCGTGGGTCTGTGATTGTGATTGCTATTTGATACGGGTGCCAGATACTAATATGAGGAACGTGACGACTCTGTTTAACTACAGTTCCGGGCGAATCTGGCAGGGTTTTCGAATGCACCGGAGAACTGACTAAAGCAAGTGTATCTAACCCACCGCACGTGTACTGTGCATTGAACAGTGTGCGGGTAGGCAGCGCTCAGCGGTGGACTGATCTTAGAGTGGGGGAAGGGGGAGCCCTCCGAGAACTCGGAAACACGATGCCACTATTCGCCTCCCCATTGAGCGTTCAAGCTTGTTCTGTGCACACTTTGTATGGGACTGTGGTCGAACCCTCAATCGACCTGGCGCTACCACGTTGAGCGCGGATTCTCTCGGAATTACCCACAGAGAACCGGTCGTCGGTCGGTGTGTGCATCATCCCGAAAGGGCGTCTTCACAGGCAGAAAAACGTAATCGTTTTCCCCCTTAGCCCGTGGGGTTTAGCTTCCGCCTGCCATTTACCTTGTGGTCATATATCAACTCAACAACGAGGGGGATGAAAAGAAGGAAAGAATTCGAAGTGGCCGCGGTCGGGTGACCCTTCCCCCCTCTGGTAGCTATAGGCTATCGTGACTGCACTGCTTGTGGAATAGGTGAACCGTGTGTGCTGTTGTTCATTTCCCCTCATGGTTTCAACTTAGGGAGTCTATTACCCGCCGGTCGGTTCCTCCCGAATTCGGTTTTTCCTCCCAGAAGGTGCTGAGAAACCAGGAGCCCCGAGGGTTCTATACCCTAGCGTCCTTCTGGCACGCCTTGGCGGTCACCAATACTTTGTGACAACCAACCCCCGCACAACCCGCTTGTGAATAATCTTATCTTACTTCTCATCCGTAGGATGAGATCCGCCAGACGGGAGTTTCAGAAACCATTGCTGGGGATCTTTTTTTCGACCCCATGGATCCGGTCCAGTTTTAAGTACCACCGCCACAGAGCATGTGGTGACTAAGTGCCCCAAACCAAGGGTCGCAGTCCAATGAGAGCGTCAGCTTGCAAATCGCGGCGCCGACGAGGGTAGCGGGGCAGACGCCGGTTTACTCCCTTTGATTCCTCCACTAAAGCAACCACCCGAAGCGCTTGGGGCTGAAACCTTCGGCCGCCCAGAAGCACCGTCGTGCCAATGGAATCAGTGTTGATAGAGTACATAACGCCGACGCGGCTAGCCAGGATCAGCTGTTCCAAATTCGGCCATGTAGACAACTCTCCATTTTCTGATTTCTTCAACTCTCCGGCGGCACCGTTCAGATGAGTCAACGAGGGAACGCGTGCAAGCCTCCAAACCGAGCAGGAGTCGACCTCGGCCAGCTCTTGCACCAGTCTGGGCTCGGGATACCGCTGATTGTCGTGACGAGCAAGGGGGAGACGGGACAGGACGTGAGAAACACTGTGGGAAAGAAAGATGTCGATAAGGCCGGTGCGATATTCCACGGCGTTGCTACGTCTGCTCTCGCACGACCACAGCTTTCTTCTCTGCCCTCGGCTTGGTCTCTCCGGCTCTCGTATGTTTCCTTCTCCTCTCCTCCTTGACCCTCCTCGCCTCCAGCACCGTCCGCTTGAGCTGGTTGGCCTTGTGGATCGGTTTCGGAAGATGTCGAACTCTAGACGGGGCCGATGATGGTCAGCATGTGGTGACACAGGGCTGTGCGAAGGCTCCCCGGCAGATGCGGCGAACGTGCACTCACCTCGCGACCTTTCCAACCTCGGCATCCATTTTCCACCGTTCCTTGAGCGAATCTCGGTATTCCATCGCTGCACGTTCTCGCGCATCAATAACCCCCAGCTTATCAGAAGCTTTGGTTTTCCATATCCTCACGTTCCCGTCGTCCGACCCTGACAATACAAACCTTGCATCTGCCGTAAACGCTGTGGAGAACACCCTGCCAGATTATAGAGTGGATTTAAGGGATCAGGGCATATGGTCGGGGGCAGGACGGCATGGCCTCACCTTTGCATTCGCTTGGTATGGTATACCTCCGGTTGTTTCCCCACCCCTTCTTTCCAGATCCGTACGGTACGGTCCCAGCCACCGCTGACGAACTCCGTGCCTGTCGGACTCCAATCGCAGCTCATCACGGCAGCAACGTGTGCTTTGTATATCTGTGTGGGTGAGGCAAGGTTTCGTACGTCAAACGTGTAGAGATTGTGGTCTTCTGATGCCAGGAGTATTGTTGTCGGGAACGTCGGCGACCACGCCAACGAATTGCTACGCATCTAGCTCATAAGGAGGTAAGAATGCGGAATGCGAACACAGGAGATGGGGATGATCTGTTAACCGACCTGCATGATCACTCTGCGCTCAGCCTTTCCTGTGCGAATGTCGTACAGCGTGAAAGTTCGATCCGATCCAACGCTAGCGAGCACGGACGCTTCCGATAAGTTGAATCTTACAGAGGTGATTGTTTCGGTCGAAGTGGGGAAAGTAAGGTTTGAGATTGGCGCGGTTCTACCATAACTCCACAATGAGAAACGAGGACAGATATGGGGTGTGCGGGTACGAGTGGGGACCTTACTTTGATTCATCCCATATCTGGACAATATTGGAGGCGGTGGCAAAGACGGGGTCTGTCCGATGATGGTCGATTGAACTGAGTAAACAAACCGATACAGAGTGCCTCATCAGTGTGGACTCCCCACTGACGACCGGAAACGTCCTCGTACTTGAATGCATTTTTAGATGGGAACACGTTCAGCGGCGTGCCCTCCTATTCAACGAGGACTGGAATTGAACGGGGGAAGCAGTACCACACAGGCAAAAGAAATGGACGCACTCCCGTATCTTCTTCTAGTCCTGTTGGAGTGTTCCACAGCTTGACGGTCTTGTCGACACCGCAGCTGAGGAACCTATCCCCGTTTTCTCCACCGAAACATAACCCCGATGCTTTGCCCTTATGAGCGCCTCGTAATTTGAGAATCTCCGTGCGCTGTTGTAGATCGTGGAGGATGATGTCTAATATAGTCAAAGTCTCAACCACGATTCAAGAATGACCAAGGCTCAGGGGCAAAGGGACACGAGGTACATACCTCCGTTCCAGCTTGCACTGGCCACAGTTGTTAATGTTTTCGGTTTTCGGACGAGAACTTCCACAGCATCAGAGTGTCCTTCAAGGCTAGCCACAAAGGGCTTGGCGAATATTCGCTCGATTTTCGCCGCATTCAACGCGCGAGTCCTTTCTCGAGCTCGAGCGAACGGGTGCATTAGTGGGTCCAGGTTCCTCGAAGTAGGCGTAGGATCCCCCGGTCGCATTGGGAGATGCGTTGAAGGGTCATGTTGTAGCACCGAGATTTTCTGTCCGCACAGAAGTTGCCAGAAGTATCAGAGATAGACCGGTGATCCAATGCTGAACGCGATGGGCTCACCACCATAATCGCCGCGAAGGAGGAAAAAAAAAAGTGTGATTTCCAAAACTGGACATTACTCCCACGGGTGGTGCCACGGACACGGAACCTCCGGCCCGTGAGCCGCACGTCTTCCGGATGCCCAATCCACCGAACGACATCGATTTACGATTTCCCTCGAAATGCACCCCTGGCACGCATGAAAACAACGAATAAGCACTCAATATCTATCGATGAAGGCGATATAGTGGAATGCGATGGGTAACGATCACCCAGGGGGAGACTCCCCCCCAACCGAGGGAGGAACGCCGATCTTCATTCTCTTCTTTTCCCGACTCCGTCGGTGTGAAGAGGGGGAACTCCAATCATCGATCCCATATCATAACGTACTCACCGCCCAGGCTTCGAATGAGACCGCCCGAAGTTCTCTTTCACTTCCCTCGATCTAGATCAACAGGGGAGGATCCGACGTTTTGGGGATTACACACACACACACGGTCCATTCTACGGTTTTTTTTGCCGGCATATGGGCGTGTGCGCAAACGGTGATTACGGTGCCTCCAGTGACCATGGAGACGTTTGAAGGCTAACGGTCGAGGCCCTTGGACCAACCTTCCTTCTCGCGATTTGATGAATGAACTGTCTGATGGGTGACACACACCGGGTTGGTCTTTCGAAACAAAGGATCACGGAAAGGTCTAGACTCTCCAACTCCGGGGGGTTTCTGGATGACGCACCATGGAACCAGGGATCCAGGCCTCCAGCTCACACCTTTACGGCGATCATGACGCGACGACTATATTGATGTTCTTTCAAATCCGCGTGGGTAACGTACGCGTCCGAGTCCGTGCGCCCGCCCACTTTCTGGTCGCCGGTTTAAACGCTTATCTCTTGATGGGTGAGTGGAAGAATGATGTGTATATAATACAAGATGCTACTACAAAGAACTAGGGTGGCGTTGAAACTTTATCTCTTCCTGGGCGTTCTACGTGGACAGCTGACAGAGGGTTGCTAAGCGGATGCTCATTGGCGACGGTACCCTCCTGCCTTGCGTGCACCCCATCGTCCGATGTCACCGCAGGGGCACGTCGAATGGTTACAGACCTCGCACTGGCAATTGTGTTTGCCCTTGTAAGCCTCGCGGCGGTCGATACCACGGCTGATGATGCGTCTGTACCCTCTGATGTCCACGAGGGCTCCCTTGGCTGTGACGGGTTCAATGACGAGAGGGGGACGTCACCCTCATTCGCTGGCGAAATGCGACGCGGTGTGGTTGCCTGGGCGAGTTGAGAAGGTCCGCGATTGACTGGTGTATCCTCGGCGTATTCCGGCTCCTGTGAAGGCGGTCATCCCGAATCAAATTTACTTGAATCAGTGACGCAAGATTGGACATTACCCACCGTGATTCGTGTGGAGTGCATCGAGCCACTTGCCAACCTATCTTCCGAGTAAAAGTAGAGATTCTGCCTGCTCCAGGAACGAGAAGGAATGGGTAACACGAAGCCAGGATCTGGAGGCGATTCTGAAAGCGTCATCACCTCCACTTGAAGGTTCGACATGGTGCTGGACATCGTATCCCCCCTCCCGTGAGTTGGGTGACGGAGACGGTCATCCCGAGTTGGAGTGGATGATTGTGGACGCGCAGTATGGTTGGTAGTAGAGCTGTCTCTAAGAGTTGGCCCAGTGGCCGTCCAAGGAGAATTCAGGGTGATTGGCGAGGTGGGGACATCGGAAGGGGCACTCCTGTGATACGCATGCCGGACCTCCAGGTAACCTTCTTCAACGGTGGGCCGGGTTGACGTCGACTCAGGAATCAGATGGGTGCGGGGGGAGTTTGGGCTGCGGGACGGAGAACGGAGGGCTTTCACGGCGGGGCCAACATCGAATTCGGACAGTCGTAGGTGTAGCGTCGGGGCTCGACCTTGAGGATGCCTAACAGATACTCGTTCGTAGCTGCGCTCCGACGTTTGGGTCTCATCACTTGTGGAACGAATGTTGGGGAAGAGCCGTCGGATCGACAATTTTGAAACGCGTTTCGACTTTGAAGACTCTTGCAGCGGGATTCCGACATCTTCTAGGTAGTCCCACCTGGGGGATACGAAACTTCAGTTACGGCGGCACCCTTTGGGAGAGGGAACCATTACCCCCTCAAGAGACCCATTATTATCAAAATCCTTCCAACGGTCTTCGTCCCTCGTCGGGTGAGCCCCAGTGCAAAGCTCTGACGAGCGAAACCGATGAGGATCTCCACCAGACTCAGTAACATCCCCAGGTTCATGAAGACAATTCCACGGAAATGATGGATCTCTCCCGTCCCGTCCATCAACTCCCTCCGTCTCTTGTGACGAATGACCGTCATGAGTCTCGCAAGCAGGAGAGAAAAGGCCACTGCTTCGAACACAGCCAACAGGGCTAGGGAAAACTTATTAAAGAAACTCCACAGCAATCGCCTACTCTCGTCAACAAACCCGACAGTGTTTACGCCGTCGAGATTTCCTGAGGGTAAAATTATGATCACTTCTCGGAAACACGAAACGATCTAGACTCACTATATGATATCCCAACAAATGCCCCAATCGCATGAGGGATGGTGACGAGAGGGATGCAGCAAATCAAGATATATTTCGTCGGTTTTCGTAGGTGAGGTGATCTCATGTGGATCAATTCTCGTTGTGCGGCGAAGAAGAACCAGAGGGTGAAACAGAGTAGTGGCGTGAGGCTTAATCCTCCTATGCGGGCCGGGGGTTAAAGCGTTCGGGAGATTAGTGTCCACCAGTAAATCACAGAGGGTGAACGGGTTACCCACCGAGAACGATGTCGACAAGCTTGAATACTGAAAGGTCTCGATGCAGGGCGGGTATAGTATGCGTCAAAAAGTCCATCAGGGCGAGTAGAAAGTACAAAATCCCTTCTGCGCAAAGCAAATAGTGGCACCTGCAGGGGGTCCGAATAATGTCAGCATCGCCCTCGAATTAACGTAACGGGCACGGTGATTAAACTTCATCTTCGGCCGTCCCGGGCGAACTTGGTCAAAAATCTCTACCTCACTCACCTGCCTCTCGTGCCATCCCCTTTGAAGAGCAAAGCGATACTGAATAAGAGTTCTAAGCCTGGTGGTATCAGCAATGCAGAAAACTCGATCCCCCTGAGAGTGACACAGCGAAGGACTGGCACCAAAGAGAGACATAGGACGCTCAGCATTGAGGTTGGGAAAAAAGGAAGAAGGGGAAAAAACGGGGGAGTTTCAGAAAAGTTGAATCAGTATACAGTCGGCCCAACTAGCATTTCAAGAAAAAAGAGGTCGAGAGGCGAGAAAGAACGGACGCAGACCCTGCTGCTGGAAAAAGGACGGAATGAGTTACGGGTCAACCGACAAAGAGAGACCCTCTGCCCAGTTGCCCACACTTGATGGCAGACAGTGGCCGAGTGATATGATTTTCATTGGAACCGGTGGTCGCCAGGCAACATAGTCGGTGGAAGCAGGGCAACCAGAATGAGCGCGGCCATAGCCGACTGGCGCTTGTGTTTGGCGAGTGGAGCGCGGGTTCTCATGACTCTCAACGAGAATTTCGGTGTGGGGAAAAACGGGCAAAGTACATAATCCACGGTAAGATAGGGTAAGGCAAACGAAAATATTACATCCATTAGTTCTGATGGCGGCATCGTCAGAATTGGGACAGGAGCTATGTCCGATATATTTACACATACCTCTGGTATTCTGAACACTGTAATCTCCTGCGGTGGTGAGAAGAGATACGATCAGCAAGGGGGGATACCGGCGGATTTAATTAAAGGGATCGCACCTGTTGCTTGAAGTACCTCCGATTCTCCTCATCGATAAGCACAAGGTTCAGGTAGTAACGCGTACTGAATTTCTTATTCACGTCTCGGAACGTCGGGGTCAAATCGAAGCCGCCAAGGAACAACCGTATTGGAATCGTTTCCCCTAGCAACAACATATAACGCTCATGCACAAGGTTTTGAACGAGCGGGAAATCACACCTTTCACGGGTGCCCCGTCCATTATCTCGAATTTTGTGATCGTCTCTGATTCGTTGTATTGGTTGGGCGGAGCTCCTGTTGTCTCACGGCGAATGATGGATAACTCCATGTGCTTGATCTTTATCCGGACCAGCAGGAAATAAATCTTTCCGACGATAACGTCCTTCAGATGGTATCTGACCGATTGTAAGTATGTTGAGCTGATATGCTGCTGCGGGAGATATCGTACTTTGATTTGTTATACTCGAACTCGATGTGTAAACAGTCTTCAATGCCGACTTCCATCTTGATGGAGTTGTTGCTATCCGGTGGCATCCTGAAAGAGTGCACCCAGATGTCTTTCTCCTTGTTCACGTCCGCCATCCGCCTCGATATCGAGACGCGGATGAAATACCTACGCCCGAGTCTTAGGAACCTCGTCCGTCACGATGTCGAACCGTGCTTACCGGAGTTTCACGTTGATGCCTTGGTAGCTTTCGTATTGCTTCTCTACGTTCTTGAACAAGAAGTCGAACGTCTGTGCCTGCCGCATCTCCCCTGGTGCGGCAACCTCTTGGGAGAGGGACAGAAATTCATGATGGTGACCCCGGTCGTAGAAGAGTTCTGCGGGTGCGGGTGAGATAGGTCCATAAGTACTAGTGACGGAACCGACGCACCTATGCTGCCGACAAACTCGACCTTAACACCCTCATGCGTGATCTTCTTCCCGTCTCGTATCCGCACCACGACCTGAGGCAGATCCCAAGGGTTATCGACACCGCAGTTACAATATAGGTGGGGGCATACCTGTCCAGCCACAGACTCTCCATCATAGTAGACCGGGCACGAAACCGCCTTCTCCTTCTCCATCTTCATATCCACCTTCTTCCGCAGCTCTTCGCCCTCTAGTTTGACTTCGACATCGATTGGGGACGTGAAAAAGTATGCAGCGGCCATTTTAGACGATGGCGTTCAACCGGATTGCCGTAGAGTTATCGCGCGCAGGAGGATTATTCTTGTCGGTTTTGGGTTGTCGTCAACCTCAAGTCACCGATCAGAATGCGGGCGCTTACATCACTCATGAGAGGATCGTGTTTATCATGCACACCACATGTCCAGTTGCCATACATTGGACATCATATATGAGCGGAAGAACAACACAAGCACGTATGGGGATATATACAGACATCCTGGTCGAAACGGGGTCACATGGGGAGTGAGAAAATGGGGGGACCCCCCAGGCCCGCGATCACCTGGGTCAGACCGGAACTCATGAGCGGTATGGACTCTCCGATGGTATAGTTCAAACATTCCCTTGTGCTCGTGTTTACGCTCGATAAGAATGGCGTGAAGTTCGGGCTGCCAGATGATTCCCTGGTGCTATCCCCACGATAGTATTGGACCACGGTATCCAGTTGTAGGTTGTTCGTCGAATTGAACGGGATAGGGTCGCTGACCGCCACATCGCTGCAGCTCCCCTGAATGGCGCCTTGGATTTCGATGGCGCTGTCGTTGTCGGATATGAAGAAGAATGGAACGCTGTCGTTTGCGTTTGCGGTTATGGTCAGCTCGACCACTTCACCTCCCGGTCTAGTCTTGTCCTGGGGTAAACTATAGCAGCCCTGTGGGAGAGGTGTGGTAAGTATTCTAGACTGAGAACACGAGGTTTACGTGATACTCACAAGATCTAAGTAGCACCCTACAAAAGTGTGCACCTCAAGGTAGGGTGCGACAGATTTGAATCCGAGAGTGTTCACACCCGAGATCGGAGCACTAGGGCGGTGACTGCGCATGAGGTTCAGAAGTGGGCCGGAGATGGAATGGTGTGCACTCACCCAGTCCCATACACCTGATCCCCTGTCCCGCTACCAATGGAGGATTCTTTGGGATGCCAACTCTTGACCTCAGTCGGGATTCCTCCGCCTTCGTACGCTGTTGCCTTTTTGTGATCCTCGGGAAGACCGTCGACATTGGAATCCCTCAGTTCGTCTCCACCACCTGAAATACCTTTGCCGGAATTCAGTTTTCCTCCTCCATCGCCTCCGCCAGTTTTTCCATTACCTCCGTTGCTATTACCCCCTTTGCGGCGATATGACTTCCTGGTCGAGATTGGGATACGCATTTTCCGGTCTCCGAGTTGAGGGGTGAAGAAGGAAGTTACTCACATAACTCGCCTCGTTATAAGTGAAAGCAAGGTGTGCGGCGCATTCTGGAAATGAAAAATGCGTAGTCCTCTTCCTGGGTTGTTCGTGGACTCTGAAAGTCGTGCATGCTGAGAAGGAAGGAAAAGACTACCATTCCGTGCCGCATATGGTCTGGTACTAGTATTGCCAAGGGTCACAAACAAACGGAAAACGACCTCGGTAGGGATGGCGGGTGTAGAAACGTCCAGGTGGGGGAAGACATCCAGAATAGATCAAACCAGACATGCGTTCCGAAAAGCAAGTACGGACGGGGAGAGACCGCTAGAAACAGACTATGGGACGCATCAGAGATTCAGACTCCCAAAAGAAACTCGAAATTCGACAAACTGTGTTCCGCAATCAGCCACACGAAGGGAGGTCATGTTTACATACGTTCCCCGACTCCGACAGGAGGGTTTTGTCCGGGATGAAACGTATCGATCTCACGCTTGACGATGTGTGCCGTGCCGATCGATCATCCGGTTCAAAGGCTCAGCGCTCAGTAAGTAGTAGTTTGTGTATCCCCCCCCCGTTCATCCACGAGTCGGAGGGAGATTTGGAAGCGAACCGCGTTGTCGGTACCGTGAACGAGTCCATAGTATCCCGGACACTCTCGAGACATGGGTTTATTCTCAGGAGGAGTGCATTC
>Ga0307515_10016761_pt1 | contig 13400 bp, 10 predicted proteins | sample 17_EM_MG_FD_194513 | JGI IMG/M metagenome (GOLD analysis project Ga0307515, IMG submission 194513) | Populus trichocarpa ectomycorrhiza microbial communities from riparian zone in the Pacific Northwest, United States - 17_EM | ecosystem: Host-associated > Plants > Roots > Unclassified | place...
ATGTTTGTCATCACTGCCGTTGCCGTTGTAAGTGTTTTCTTGCACTACTTGAATTCAAAGAAATGTAAGGGAGTCCAGAATTTTGGAGGTGGTATTATTAAATGAACACTTTGCCATGTTGTAAAAAATAACTATAGGAGGTCATTTACGAATTTTCTGTAAAATATTTACTAGACAATACTACCTTATGCGTTACTAATTCTCTAATCACTGCAGGGTACTAATTCTCCTGCAGTGATTGGAGAATTAGTGTTAGCAGTTAGTAAATACTGGGGCAGGGATTAACAACAACTAATTGAGTATGGGAATTTAATTACGGTTATCCTCCTGCAGTGATTAGAAAAATGGTTAGATAATAATAAATATATATTTTTTACTGACTTCCTCACGTGTTTACACTCTTCTTATATTTCACTCAAATATATTCGCTATGCCTTCTCTCATCTCACCTTTCTTCGGCTATTGCGAAACCAAAATCAATACCAAATATAATAGCCTTGTCAGCATACCCAAATATGTGTATAAGACTCAAAAATCAAGAAAAATATGAAAATAAATAAAGAAAAAACTATAGTTATAAATTCACGAGTAACAAGCGAATTTGTACAAAAATAGACTTTTTTAAGACGTGAAAGAAAACATTTGAAAAGGTTATAAGAAAAATTTAAATTACACCTAAATATATCAATTATGATGTTATTATACTGGCATAATTAAAATATAACAGAAGCGAAACAAGTTTGAATTACTAACGTGAATTAGACCCGTTACGACAAGTTTCAATACCAAATCTAGTTCTGATAGCAAAAAAACTTCAAATGACCTCAAATTTTTTTATGCTAAGCAATTAGAACCTTAAAAGATAGTATATAAAATTTGAGAATTTTATGAATTTATTTGACCTGATATTCCGTTCTGATATGAATCTAACTTATTACAACAAGTTTTAATCTCAACCTTGGTTACTATAGCAAACAATCTCTAAATGATCTCAAGTTTTATATGAAGTGGATAACAACTTGAAAAACTAAAAAACAGGTTTAAAAAAACCTTGATGTAAAGGTATTAAAAAAAGACTTGGACCCAGAGATAACTTTATATCTAAGAACTCTAAGTATGTGAATGACACTACGAAGCTAGTTAATCTTTGATAAGTTAGTGTATGATATTTGTCTCTATAAAGAAAGGTTCTTTTGCCACAAACAAACAAAAAAAATCATATTTAGTCTTCAACTTGTTGCCCAAGTTTGCAGTTAAAAAAATATAATATAGTCTTCTTTAACTAATTCTCGCACATTCTTGGCAGATTTCAGTCTTTACTTCAAACATGTCATTCTCTCTTGTATGGAATTACTGGACCTACAATATATGGTTGAAAATCTTGAGATGTCTAGTTTCCAGCTCAACTTGAATCATAGAAAATCTCACATATAGCTCCAGATATGTCCCAAATAGTACAAGAAAGTCTAGTTTGGCAGATTTTACCAGATTTATCTAGTAATTTCGACCCTCTAAAGTAATATGTTCTCAAACTCCATTTCACCTGAAAGTTTACCACAATATAGCTCTATATGTTTAGTATCTTCCTATAAAATTTCAACTCGATTTGATGTACAGTTTAAGAGATACGGTTGATCTCGTAAAATTGGTTAGTAAAGATTTTAAGGGGAAATTCAGACATGTCTTGGTTCATATAATCGTGGTCAAGCAACCCCCCAACAAAGTAAAAAACAACCCAAAAAATCAAAAATCAGGTTTGATAGAACCCTAACATAGAGGTAACCATGTATCTAAGAATCAAAGGTATTGGAAAAAGACTTACCCAAAGATAATCTTGTATCTAAGAACCCTAAGTATATGAATGACGCTACGAAGCTAATTAATCTTTGATAAGTCAGTATACGATCTTTTTCCCGATAAATAAAGGTTGTTTTACCATAAAAAAAAACTCATGTTTATTCTTCAACTTGCTGCCAAAATTTGCAGCTCAAAAAAATATAATGTAGTCTTCTCTAACTAACCCTAATTGATCTATTTTGGGTTGCAACCTAATAAGTCTAAACTAGTAATCAACTAACATAAATCCAATGATAAAATAAACCCTTAAAAAATATATAATAGGCCAAAACAAACCCAAATTAAAAATAATTATTCAACATAAAATAAATAAATAAATTAGAATAATAAAAACAATATCTTCATGCTAAAATTCCTCTATATTGCCCGAATCTTCAATTCTTGCACATTATTGGCAAGTCTTAGTGCTAACTTCAAACATGTCATTCTCTATCATATAAATGATGTACTAGACTTAAAATATATGGTTGGAAATAATGAGATGTCTAGTTTCCATCCCAACTTGAATCTCAGAAAAACCTCACTTGTAGCTCCAAATATGTCCTAAATAGTATACAAAGGTCTAGTTTAACAGATGTGACAAGATTTTTCTAGTCACTTTTACCCTCTGAAATAATATGTTCTCAAACTTCATTTAACCTAAAATGTAATCACAATATAGCTCCATATGTCTAGTATCTCCCTGTAAAATTTCAACTCGATCTAATGTATGGTTTGAAAGATATTACTGATGTCACAAAACTGGTAAGCATACATTTTATGGGCGAATTCGAACTTGACTTGGTTCGTATCATCATGGTCAAATAACCCCCAATGAAATAGATAACAATTAGGAAAGCTAAAAATAAGGTTTGATAGAACCCTGACCCAAAGGTAACCATGTACCTAAGAACCAAAGGTATTGGAAAAAGACATGGATCCAGAGATAACTTTATATATAAGAACTCTAAGTCTGTGAATGACGCCATGAAGCTAGTTAGTCTTTGATAAGTCAATGTACGATCTTTGTCCCTGCAAAAAAAGGTTGTTTTGGTATAAACAAAAAAAAAAACTCACGTTTATTCATGTTCTCAACCTCATTGTTAGCTTTCATAACCATGACTCTTTTGTTTGGATATTATGAAGCAATATGAGCACAACCCAAACAACAAAAGCATTTAATGTCAGGGTTACAATAAGTAAGAGTAATATTGTTACCTTTAACAATGACCGAGGTGTCTTTCTTCTCTTTAGGGTATTTTACCTTACCCTCCTCATTCAGCTGTGATGGACCACCCTCGGTGTTAGCCGTCTAATTAGGTTTCCAAGGTGTAAAAGGGCTTAATGGTTGGCTTTGCCAAATGATACCCTTATGTTTAAGTTGTTTCTCCACCTTCACGACTATATCCACCATCTCATTCAACACCACATAATGATGCAACTCCACAATATAATAAGCTATATCATGATTAAGGTCATTCATGAATCTATCCATAGTAGTTTCCCTATCCTCCTGAACATTAGCTTGAATCATAGCAAGTTACATCTCTTTAAATTACTTATCAACACTATTTGTACCTTGACTCAAACTCTGCAACCTTTAATACAATTCTCTATAATACTGGCTAGACACAAATCTCCTCCTTATAAGATATTTCATCTTATCCCAAGTATCAACTTGCCTCTCATAAATCCTTATATGGTTTGTCACTAATTGATCCCATCACATGATGGCATAGTCAGTAAAAACAATCACAAGCTTGACTTTTTTGGGTTGTAGATAATTAGGACACTAAAAAATCCACTCCACCTTCTTTTTCCATTCTAAATAAACTTCTGGATCATTCTTCCCCTGAAAAACCGGTATTTTCAACTTAATTGTACCCAAATCTCCACCAAACTTAGCATTATGATCCTGCTACCTATAATCACCCCTCTGGCCAAAATTATCACCATATCTTTCCCCTTCAAACTAACTATTCTACTACTATCCAAAACATTCCCCATGTCCTAAGGACACATCTTCAAAATCAACATCACTCATGTTTACATTATCAGCCACAAACTCATCCACATCAATGTTAACTCACCTAACAATCCTCCTAACATTAAATTCTCTTCACTCAAGCCTATTTTGAATCCCACCATGATCATTAGCACATTGAATATCTTCAAATTCATTGGCCATTTTATCCATCCGTTGATTCATAATGCGTAACTGAGTTATAATTTCTTTGTCTCCTCTTTGTGGTGTCATGTTGTTGCTTGACTCCAACATCTTCGAATCTAAAAATTGGTTGGTTGATGAGAAATATACATACCTTACCCATTCCCTCTCATGTTCACACTCCTTTCATTTTCCCTTAAATATGATTGCTACACTTTTTCCCACTCAACTCACCTTTTTTTAGCTACTGCAGAACCAAAATTAACACCAAATATAACACCCTTAGTAGCGTATCCAAATATGTGTATATGACTCAAGAAGCGAGAAAAAAATAAAAACAAGCAAAGATAAAACTACGATTATAATATCACAAGTAACAAGCAAATTTGTACGAAAAATGGATGTTTTTGAAGACATGAACGAAAACATATGCAAAGGTTATAAAAAAAGCTAAATTACACCTAAATATATCAATCATGATGTTATTATACTGTCATAATTGAAAATAACAGAAGCAAAACAACTTTAAATTATTGTCGTGAATTAGACTCATTACGACAAGTTTCAATCTTGAATTTAGTTCCTATAGCAAAAGAACTCCAAATGACCTAAAATTTGATATGGAGTGTTATTATAACCTTCAAACATAGTATATAAAATTTGAGAATTTTCTAAATTTATTTGACCTAAAATTCCCTTCTGATACGAACTTGACCTATTACAATAAGTTTTAATCCCGACCTTGGTTACTATAGCAAAAATTCTCTAGATGAGCTCATATTTTATATGGGGTTTGATTAGGACTCCTGAAACCAGTATATACAATTTGAGAATTTTCTGAATTGGTTTGGTCCAAATTCTCCCATGTTTGTGTATTGTGGTAGATTCGACAAAAGTGACTTTTGGACGTTCTTTTCCTTCATTTATTTTTACTTTTTATGTCCCAAATAGTACATGAAGGTCTAGTATGGTAGATTTGATAAAATTCATCTAGTAACTTTGACCCTATTAAATAATATGTTATCGAATACCATTTGACTTAAAATTTACCACAATATAGGTTCATGTGTCTAGTATCTCCTTATAAAATGTTAGCTCAATCCGATATACGATTTCAGAGATATGTCAAATCTTGCAAAACTGGTCACCAAGCATTTTAAGGCTAAATTCGAACTTGACTTGGTTCGTATCACCTGAAAAGAAAAAGGAGGTAGATTGGCAATACTCCTTTTATTTTTATTTTTTAGATATTTAAGGAACACTAGAAATGTGGGTGTCTTTGTTAATTTTCAATTCACATCAACACAATATTAGAGGTTACCAAGAGTGAATGGTGTATAAACAAAAAAAATATATGTGAAATTCTTATACAAATATATGTGGCAATTATTATTTTTATGAAGAACAATCTTTTAAAGCTTATTAGACCTACACCTTATTATTTATATTTATAAATTGAGATATGAAAATTATTTGTAAATTATTTTTTCGAGCTAATTTTTTTATTTAATGGTAAAGATATTTTCAAGTCAATGTGTATAATTCGAGATTATGTTTGTTAAAACAATTTTAAAAATCTATTTTCATATTAATCTAATATATTCAAAGTAATTTAATAATTTTTTTAATTCTAAAATTTAAGTCTAATTTTTATATAAAATAAATAAATTAAAAGCTATTTAAGACCGAATGATAAAGGGAAGGTATCTTGAATAACTATAAAGAGTCTTTTCGGAACTTAGTACAGTTAAAAAAAAAAGATTTTAATAAAATAACACAAGCAAAAGAATATTTTGGGATCTAGCACACTTGTTAAAGTTGTTATTGGCATATGCGACACTCTAGTCGCATATATCATTTACAACTCGGTTATCATAGATCCTATTTGTGACACTCGAGTCATAGATATCATTTATGACTTGATTATCACATACCGTATCTACAACTTGAGTGTCGCATATGCCAATAACAACATTCGAGTCACATATAGGATCTACGACTTTTGTAACAGACTCATCTTAGGACAATCTCTTCTACCATTAAATCTCAACCCAAAAAAAAACAACAATTTGCACAATTTAAATAATCATTTTTCCAGCATCAAAACATAATTCACATAAGCAACACATAACATCTTCAATCATAAGTAACAAAACTAGACCGACGATTAACATAACATGATATTTTGTTAAAATTAAACTAACTATATATCTATTCATAATTTTCATAACATATAATAACATTTAACTATATCTAATAATCACCCCGGCTCGGAAAGGCTTGGAGCACTCGTAGACGAGTCTAGAGCATCACCCCAACTCATCCAACTTGAGGACGAGTCAGTATTATCCATGTAAGTGTGAGGAAGACCAATATCATCTCAGCTCAAAGATAGACCCGGGACGCTCGTGGACAGGCCTATGACACTCGATAATGGGCCTGAGATGGTCGTGGATAGGCTTGGAACGCTCGTGGATGGACTAGTATCCCTAACACTCCCATGATAAGCAATCTCATCTTTTGCTAATGCCACTTCAAGATTCTAAACCTCCCCAATCTCTTGAAGTCCACCACAATATAAATTGAGCATAGTATTGGCCACAATACATCTCATCTCATCAACACTTTCATGGATAGTCATTGTTGCTTTCCGAGCCTCTCGTACCAAGTAATTATTCTATATGCATATATTAAAAACCAAATATAGGTCATCATCCATAATAAAATAAATCTGATATTTAGTAAATGTTGTATGTCAAACAATATTGCATACCAATCAATTTTGTCTTGGATATCGGGGTGTATAATACTTTGGATTACATGGACGCCTCAAGAAACATAACCAGGTAGGTGTAATGAAACAATGTGTAATGGAAAGATATCATCTCATATAGGTCCTTACATTAATCATCAAATGTCTCTCCTAAAAAACACAATCTCTCGTAGCGTCCCAAAGATTTAGATAAGATGCATAAATCACCAACTAATTCCCCTCGCGTTTACCCAGACAATTAATATTGTGTAGCTCGTCACCGATATATGTTAAGATAGTCCAAATAGTTGCATTGTTTGATCTAGACAATGCATCTCAACAATGTCTAAGCAATACAACGGGACTTGTGCTAACTAAAGGTCAAATCCCTCACGGCATATAGTCGAAGCTAAAAGTATCAAGTTCTTTGTATATGACATTCATATAACCTATCAAAATACATGAAAGACTTATATTAGATAACAAATCAAAATTAAATAATTTACATTCAAATAACAAAATATTTAATACATTTGTAACACATACCTGATATGGTTGTTGTTCATCCAACATATCCTGGTAAAACTTGTGGACATGAGTGAGATTTACTATGAAATGTCTAGCCCTACACTATTTAACATGACAAGCCACAAAGTTAGAACATCTTTTACATTTAGTTTATATAAATAACATGTTGACTATAATCAATTTTATTGTATTATTACCTAGAACCAATGGATAGTAGCCTCTGAGTGACAGTGTCAAATAAATTATTACCTTAGCTCTTTGGACATCAGATATGAATATTCTCCATGAACAGAGCTATATTAATCAACATTGACAATTATCAGTTAGTATTTAAAATGCCATTAATTTTAATAATTAAATAATTTAAAATATATATACCTGAAGAAATAGTAGACACCCAACAATTTGTCTTCTCTTTTTAAGACATGCTTTACAAAGTTGTCGGTATAGATATGCAAGCATAGCCTCCCCAACTATAATTAGGAATGACCCAAAAATCATCAAGCGGTGTTAGAAAAAATAATGATAGGGCCACCTCCTGGATTGAAGGGAGTTTTAGATTTCATCATAAAGTTATGATTTGAGGGAGTCGCCACTTAGTATCATGGTCACCAAAAAACCTATGGTCTGTGAGAGCCTGGTTAAAGGGACTAGTTATGCAAGGTTTCATTATAAATTTATACCTTGAATATTAATTAAACAAATTAATTTTTATGGTATTTTTTAAATTTTAGCCGAATCATAATGGATAATCATAAAGTGGTTATGATATCCATTTTATACTTTAAAAACATGATAAAAACCTTTTTTTTCATTTTTTTAGAAAATATGCATGAATTACTTTTTGAATTTGGTCGTATGCAATTAAAACATTTGGTTAATTAAATTTTTTATATCTTTTTCCTTTTTTTACCATCTATTTAACACAAGATAAAAAAAATTAATAAAAAGAAATGCAACACACAAACACATTCTCTTTTTACTATATTCTTTACTCACACACCCCATAATTACATGTTTACAAACCATCAAAATTCAAAATTTAACAATAATTTAAGCACATATTAAAAATTTAAAATTTGAAAAATCGATCTTCTAAAGGTTGAAATAATTTAGAGAAGTTGTTGGATATTAATGAACCATACTATAAGATTTAGGGATTGTAAGAACAATGGCAACGCGTGGGTCTCATGCGTCGTTGCTCATGGAAGGTTGAAACCTAGTGGATCTAGAGTAGCACTTCCTTCTTTTCCTTCTTGTGTTGGTGATGAATCTCATTGTCACCTACAAGACACACAAAATAAAAAAAATCACACAAGAGTTGATTTTATTTTTCTTTTAGATTTGTTTCTCTCTTCCTCTCGGTTTATTGGTCGAAGGTTAATCCATTGTGGCCAATCTGGTGGTTGGTAATTGTGAAAAGGCTATTGGGTTAACGAGTTTCCTCCATGGTGGTTGATGGTGTTGTCGGTGGAGGCTAAACTGTTGTTGTGGCAATTGAGAAGCTGACCGATGACATGGAGAAAGGAATAAAATGGTGTTACGTTAACAAGTCATTTTGGTTGAAGATGGAAGGAGGTTGTGTTTATGGTTGCTAATGGGTTTGTGGTGATGGAGACTAAGGCAAAGATAATTTTTTAGTGTTCACTTAAGTGATAGGGATTACAATTGTTTTGAAGAAAGAATGAGTGGCTTTTGGTTATGGGTTGAGGCTAGAAAAGAAAGGTTATTGATGGATTGTTGATGAGGTTAAAGGAAACGTTATTGGTCCACTAGAGGAGAGGTTGGTTAGTGAGTCTGTTGGTGTGATTGTCTTGAGAAGTGAGAGGGGTTGTCAGTGGGCGAGGAGGAGAAAGGTAAGCACAACTGTAATGGTGATTTTGTCATGGAGATGGTGGTAGATGAAGGTTGAGGGTCTGTTATAGGTGGTGCTAGGTTGATTTTGGTTTGGCTTTGATTTTGACAATGAAAACACAAAGGAGATGGGAGATAGGGGTGGTTTTCAGCTCACTGTGGAAGAGGAAGATTTTTGGGTCCTATGTTTGTAGGTGAAAATATAGAAGATTAGGTTGAGTTGGTTCTTTTCTTGTTTTTCAATGGTGTGTAGGCTTATAGAAAATGTACAGTGAGGGAGACCTAATAGGTAGAGAGATAATGTGAGAGAGTTTTTTTTTTTTCCTTTTTTTTTTTTTTTGCCTCCTTCCTCTTTTGTGTGAGATTCCTTTACTATTTATAAGTAAAAAATTTTGTTTTTTTCCCTTTAATTGTTTAGTCCCCAAGCAACCTAAATATACTTTAGTCTTTTTTTTTTTCACTTTTGGTCCCCTTGTCCTGTTATTATATATATACTTCAGTCTCTTTTTTTTTTTTACTTTTGGTCCCCTTGTCCTGTTATTATATATATACTTTAGTTTTCTTATTTTGTTGTATTTTGATTTTTTTTTAAAGGCAATGTCAACATCAACTCGATGAGAAAAATTAATCAATAATTTTTAAAATTGCACGTTAAAATTTGAACACGTTGAAAATAAATTTTTGAATTCTAAATTCTTTTGAGAAGACACTGAAAATGCTAAAAATGACGCAAATATATCAAAAACATATTTTTTTTATTTTGTTTTGTATTTTGAAAATGTTTAGAAAAACAAGGGGTCAAAATTGGGTTATGACAGTTGTCCCCCTCTTTATAATGCTTACGATAAAAGGTCTCTTAAAAGACTTTATATAATAAGCTTATAAAGAAGAAAAGATGACAGGTTGTGGATTTATCAAATCAAGAAATGGTCAATCCTTCTGAAAGCGTCTGAAGTGAGGGCTTGAAAGCGCACTCAGAAGAAAAGAGATAGGGATAGAAAGTACATTATCTAGTAGGTGAGGGCTGGAAAGCGCACTCAAAAGAAAAATGATAAGGTATGTCTAAATTATGCTTAGGAGATAATATATGCATGTCTAAATTCATTTTATGTCAAGTATCTTCCCCACATAGCATTTTCTAATACAGGTCATCCAAGATGGAGAAATATTGACAAGTTCTCACTCGAAGGCACTTCCCTACCGTTGGCATGCCTTATAAGCATATTGAAACCTTAACAGGCGCCTTGTCAATATTTCCCCATCTTAAATGAATAAGGCCTTCTCGGTTAATTCTTATTCTCAAGTGAAGCTTAAAATAGTACAAGATAAATGTTGAGATCACTTCAATAATATAAGCCTCGCATATCAAAGCCTCAACATACGCCTTGTTTTTTACTTTTCTCTTAAGGTTGAACAAGTATCTACATAGAATTAAATGAATTTTTGAATTTAAAAAAAGACAGTAGAAATTTAATTATGATGCATGTGTAATCTCTAACCTCTCGAATGGATACATCCATCTATACTAAACCAGATCTCCAACTTTTACCTCAAACAGTAAATGTATTGATAGATTCTCCATTAAGTCGAAGAATGATGAAGGGAATATCATTTCAATTTTGCAGGTTGTCTAAGCGATATTCGTTTCATGCCTCTTCATATGTTGTGTATGCAACTTGTTGGATCATATATCTCTAAAAAAGTGACTGATCTTTATGAATGCATCTCGTATCCCCTTTAGCAATAAATCCTAGTAAGCTAGTGGAATGAGTGTTTGTATAAACACGTGTCTATCATGACTCTTCATTCTATACAATATAGAATCCTTCAAATTCACCAATCTAGATATGTTTGAAGCATGTCTATCAAGAAAACACAGACTTTTAAGTCATTAGTAGACAAGTAATTATGCATTCTTGTCTAAGACGAAGTTGGTTGTGGGCTTTACGACTCGTGACCCATCATAAACTAACTTCATATTTTTACAGTGACAAAACAAAAGTATATTCATTTTAGCCTTCATGTTGTCCTTTGTCTTCCCTTTCACATTCATAACCGTGTTAAGAATGTTTTCAAACATGTTCTTTTTAATGAGCATGACATCAAGATTATAGTAGAGGAGATTGGTCTTCTAATAAGGAAGCTCCCAAAAAATACTTCGCTTTATCCAATTATGAGTCACACCAAAACTAGGAAACTTCTACTTACCGGATTAAAAACCAAATGCAAAGTCATTGTATTGCGACACCACGTCATACAATTCTTCACCTAATTATAACGATAGTACAACATCCTTTTCAACTCTATCAATAAAGAAGTCATTTATGTTCTTTCTATACTTGTGATCCGTTGGCAAGAACCACTGATGGCAAAAAAAAAATGCTTTACCACTATTTGTTAACGTAAAGGCCTTGTTATTTTCCATACAGTATGGACATGTTGATTTTCCATGTATGCTACAACCAGAAACCATTCCATAGGATAGAAAATTATTAATAGTCCACATCAAAGTTGTCTTCATCGGAAAATTTTGTTTCCTCAAGACATCGTAAGTCAAAATCCTGAATGACCATAACTGCTTCAACTCATCAATCAATGGTCAAATACAAACATCTATATTCCGACTCAGACTATTAGATATGGGTATAACCGTAGATAAAAACATGAACTTCGGCCTCATACACATCCCTAGTGGCAAGTTGTAAGTTGTGAGTATCGTCGGCCAACAAAAATAAGGACCAGCAAATAACCCGAATAGATTGAATCTATTGGTATATAACCCAAGACGTATGTTCCTTGATTCCATTGAAAAATAAGGATGCACCTTATTCAAATTTTTCCAGACTTCACCATCGGATGGGTGCACCATGACTCCATCCACCACATCATGTTAATGATTTCATGTCATATGCTCGGTAGTATTTGGAGATGTGAATAACCTTTGCAGTCTAGAAGTGATTGGTAAGTATCTAAGTTTTCTATGTGCAACAAGAGTTCTTCCTCTACCAGTTCTGATTTTATAATAAGAGTTCTTCCCCTACCAGTTCTGATTTTATAACGAGTATGCACACATGTTCTGCACTCAGTCAACTCTGTATTTTCAAGGTAGTACAGCATACAAAAGTTTGGACACATGTCAATTTTCTAGTATACTAGGTCGAGGGGTTTCATCGTGGATTTAGTGGCATAAAAGTTATCTTTCAACCTATTCCCTTTAGGTAAAATGCTTCTCGTTCATTTAACAATTCTGTCATGATCGGCCTCACTCAGCCCATAATCGGACTTGATGGTGAACAATTATGCAACGGCTAATAATTTACTGTGATTTGTGCACCCATTCTATAATGGTTCATCAGAATCTTTTAGAAGATCAAAAAACCTGGTCGTGTCCGTATTTGGTTATTCATCTACAATTGAACATTCACCTGCATAAACCTTATTCATTCCCATTGTATCCATAATCATATTCCTATAAGGATTACTATTGTCATCTACCACTCCATATATGTTGCTAAAACTAGAAGCTAACCCAATCATCATTTCTAGAATGGTCTTGTAAGAAACATATGTTTCTCCTTATACAAACCAATACAGGTATTTCTCTATCAACTTTTTTTGTAGAGGATGCATTGTTATAACATTTGGATCGAGAAACTTTTTATTTTTACATCTCTTACATAGACATATAATACCGCCTCCACTAATATTTTTCATATTAGTTAGTGCGTAATTAATAAAACTCTCAAACTCATTACAATAATTTATCCGACGTAACTTCTCGAGTGAGTCTTGATACATCCATAAACGATCATCCATTACTTATATCAAACCTATATAGAATATTGATGATAACATGTATTAATTAATTATGTCAATTAAATAAATTAGCTAACATTAGTTTAACTCATACTTATTCCATCTATTTTAATAATACTCTTAAATCATTATCAATTGTCTACATAAATTCAAATTCCTATACATTTACCAATATTTTCAACTCAACAATAATATTGACAAGATATAAAACGAACCCATTAAATAAGCCATTATTTATTTCATTACAGAACACTTAATTCACAAATTCAAAATTAATTTCATCAAATTACAAACAAATACAGTTTTTCAAAATCTCAAACAGACCCTAGCATATACAAATCATATATTCATACAATAAATTTATATGGAAAAAAGCTATAAAACAAGTAAACACACAAATAAACTACATATACTACAAAAATATGCAATAAGAATTAACATTTTAAA
>Ga0307515_10016762_pt1 | contig 13400 bp, 8 predicted proteins | sample 17_EM_MG_FD_194513 | JGI IMG/M metagenome (GOLD analysis project Ga0307515, IMG submission 194513) | Populus trichocarpa ectomycorrhiza microbial communities from riparian zone in the Pacific Northwest, United States - 17_EM | ecosystem: Host-associated > Plants > Roots > Unclassified | place...
AAAATTCACACTCTATCTTTCCCAACTTTTGGTCTCACTCGCTCTGTCCGAGATTTCGTGGATCCGCGCAATTGCGTGGATCCTCACGGCCGGGTAGTATCATATCGTCTCACCTTCCTACACTCCTCCAGCTCATTGTAGATGGAACGCGAGGAGAGATTTTCGCAGCGTCACCCATTGCAATCCCGATGCAAACGTCTACCCAAGGAACCGATTCCAACGTATGGTCACAGTTGGCCACAACGCCAGAGTGTTTGTTTAAAATAGGAGATCGACAGAGCGAGAAGAAACGGCAAAACGGCGATCGGAGGGAGATATGCAACGTGACGCGTGGTAATGACGCCGGGCGCGGAGTAATCCGCCACCAAGGTGTCTCTGACGGCTCTGACGGAGCGCGTCCACTCTGACGGAGCCATTCCGCCCGGACGGAAATGTTTTTTGCTGATGTGGATTTTGGATTTTGGAACCACTCGCGGGTGAATTCTCGTAATTGGTAGAATTGCTCAAGCAACTCCAGTGTCGAGTTGCAACATGTCTTCACATCCATAATGGGTAGTACCTCGATGGGAACTTTGGCTTTTTGACAGTCAATGAACTTGTTTCGACGACCAGGTGTCAGCATAATCAATACGGCAAGCATTCTCTGCTATATGAAGGACAGTTGCTGGACTTTCAAAATATCTTGAAATACGTACTTTCACAATTATCTTTGCTAAACCTGGTCTCATGGCCTGCATGTTATTGTTTCTAGCATTGCGCTCTTTTCGAAGTCTTTGACTCTTTCCAATGTCTATGCTTTCATTCTCTCCAAATTGCTGATCACGCTCATAGGCTTCCCAAGACCTGGTGTGGTTTTTTACACCCAGACTAATCATGAATGCACTTAAAGCCAGCTGTATGACGTGCGCCATGCATGTTATGTGGTTCCTCAATGCAGGCCACTCGATTCCGGAGGCCTCAACTGTTGATTGCAGTTCCCGTGTCATCAAGTAATTTGAGGAAGCATTATCTGTTGAGATTCCAAGCAAATGGCTGTAGGTAAGTTACAAACGATCAGGCACGTCCTTCAAATGTACAGCTAGCCTTGCTCCAGTGAGTTGGCCCTTCACCTATCATTTGTAATTAGCTTATTAGAGTGGAAAAGGATCATCGATCAACCTCATTGAATGCTCGTTGCACATCATGCCATGGACAATTTCAATCCATACAGTACGCAATGACCGATGTTATGGCGAGTTTGTTGGTGGATGTCCATCCGTCCAGAGCTAATCTAACTTGATTTTGTCACGGCAATTGCTTCTCAGTTGCATCTACTGTCAGTGCATATTCCCCCCAGCAAATGTTGCGAAAGGTGGTGGCGGAAGGCACCATTAGTTCACTTCGTACTTCTTTTCATTACCGTCGCAGCTCCAGATTTGATATCGCATTCCATGAAATGAAAGCCAATACAAATCCCAACATGAGGTAGTGATTCCATGTGTCTTGATGAAATTCGGAAGTTTCAAAGTTCTTAGCTGACAGTGTAGAGCCTGTTGTCTGTCATTTCGGTCAATATAGATCAACCTGGATGTCAAATATGAATTTCCTCTGCGCACTTACTATTGTAATTCTTCAGCTTCCTCGCTAATTCAAGATGGCCAAAGCTGTTTTATCGAACATCAAATTAATCAATTCAGTAACTTCCGACTGTGTTATTTGGTTTGACTTTGCGATGTGAGCTTCTGTGAACAAGTGTTTCCCCATTGAGCTGGTCCCATGTCCTGATGGATGGCAAAGAACTTGATGACAAACGATACATATGATTCCAGGGCTGCCAGTCTCCTCAATTCCACAGTGCAAATACAATCGCCATGAAGATGCATGTATAGAATGTTTCCAAGGAATCAGACATTTCAAGGCTACATTCATTGAAGCCCACCATGCGTCGAAGACAATGTGTAAAGTAAGGTCGCTCAAATCATGAATAATGACACATTCATTTTTGTAACAGATCATAACCTCTAGCTGGAGGTATTGAAAGATGTTGAATCCGACATGGCGGTAGGAATACGAAAGCTTTGTAATCCGACCTGAGTGACTGCTGAAAGTGAGGTTATGGTACAGCAGAATGCCTGTTCTTAAATATTGACTCTAGAGTTACAAGCAAAAAAATCAGATCTGTGAAACATTGCATGCATATTTGTGAAGTTGTATACAAAGACATATTGACAGGACTGACTGCATAAAACTCACTTTGGGAACAGGGCAATGAACTTCATTGCTGTGTAGCTTACTGCGCTTCCACAAAAATTGTTGATGCTCAGTGGGCGCTCAATTGTATGAGGCAGACACAATATCGTCACCAGTATTTTTGCCAATATGGGCTGTGGATAGGTTGATTGTGGGTTAGCTGCATTCCATTGCCCTGAGATTATCTAAGATGCAAGATCTAAAATTGTTGACACTCTGTTGATGCTCAGTGTACACTCAATTTTGGATATAGTTACGATGTTGTCACAAGCATTTTCGCCTTGAAAGGTGGCCGATAGTTTGATCATGGCACAATATGGTCCCACAGCCCATTGATTTTTGAAGATGGAAGGATCGAAATTGTTGTCGCTGATTTCTACAGCAGAGTTACAATGTCGTCGATAGCATTTTTGCCAAGAAAGGTGGGTGATAGGTCAATTATGGATTCATGTCGTTGCACAGCCCCTTGATTATGCAAGCAGCAAGGCCTAAAATCGTTGATGGTCCGTTGACGCTCATATTTAGGACATAGCAGCCATGTTGTCATGATCATTTTTGCCTAGAAAAGTGGCCGATTGTACCATTACGGGTTGATGTCACCGCACAGCACTTGGAATATCTGAGATGCGAGGCCAAAAGTCGTTGACACTCATTTTCAGGACATAGTAGCAATGTTGGCTTAACCAGTTTTGCCAAGAAAGACGGCTGATAGTTCGACTATGAGTTGAAGTAGCCGTGCAGGTCTTTGAATTTTGTGAGATGCAATACCAAACATCGTTGAAGCTCCATAGACACTCATTTTTAGGATGGCGCAATGAGCATGTCCTTCACCTCTTTCGCTATAACACCGACCAATAAATAAGGAATGTGAAAATGCAGCCCTGTGATAGCGGAGTGTGTAAGAATAAGAATCGTTAACGCACTATTGACGCTCACCTTATTCACATTGAAGCAGCCTTTGTACACTCACTAATTGTATGCAACGAATCATATACTCATTATTGACATCCAACATTGCATTTCTGAGTATTATTGTTTACATCTGGGAGCTTTGTTACCTCTGAATGTCTGATCAACCTCTATCCACGCAATCTGAGTGACAGATGATATGGCTCTATCACATTCCAGCACTTTCGGCCAGCAACTTACGGCATGAAGATCATTTCAATAGTTTTTGGTAAATATAGCTCGTCTTCCTCACCTTTCCTCATCCAGCTCCTTGTCCTCAATTTCTATGACGTAGCATAAGCAATTTCAGTTATCACAACCGGGTGCACCAGGTCTGTGCGGAGAGTTATGCAGTTCGATGTATGGATGAATGTAGCATAATGGTCGTCATTCAGACAGATTTGTATTGGGCACGGACCGCTCCTCCTATCATGTGTATGACATCACTTACCGAAATTTTATTTGTCTATTTCGTCCCTAATTCAGCTGTTGCTTTCCCACTTCAAAGTAACCTGCAAACCGAAATCGAACGTTTTGGCCGTCTTGCAGCCTGATTTAGATTCTAGAACTTTCAGATGGTGTGTTTGACCCTTGCGCATACACAGACACATTATCATGTCTCACAATTTGGTCACCAAAATCAAGTCAAAGCTGACATGTAGCAAAATTGGTACACATATTTCTTTTCACCGAGATATGATGTCAACAATACCAATTTGCCTAACTATTCCTCCACAGATGCAGGAGCCATCACCATGTCTTCGTCCGAATCTGATTTGCATATGGTGGTTAGCTGGGTGTCACGGGGGTGCTTCCACCAAAGTACCTATACTTAGATGTATGCAAAGATAGTTGTATGAAGTAAGTACTTCGTACACTGCCGTAGTTCCTATTGTAACTCCTTGTGCGTAATTCGAAACAAAGTGTTTTGGTACTCTGTAAAGGTCGTAAACGCAAAGGGAGAAATATGTACCGTTGTATCAGAAGCTATTAGATGGATAGCAACTAAACCATATCGTGGTGTGATACAATATTGACAATACATATAAGTCGTATAATTAATCGTAGTGATTAATTTATATCGTAAAGTACATTCAAATGATTAATCTCGGTAATTGATTAATATTGTAAGTATATTTGTATAATTAATCTCAGTGATTAATTATTATGGCGGTATTATTTTGCCCAATGATAGTGCAATCTGAATTGACATGTATCTTCACAAAATCTTTTCCTTGATTCCTTGATGAATCTGGCATTCAGATACTATCGGCAATATTACCTCTTATGCGTAATCTCCCTTGATATTAATTTCACATATTTCTGTATTCAGCTCTAAGGCGATCCCTAGTATGCCTTCTCTGTTTTTTGCTTTGCTTTCCGAAACAATTGCTCAATCTTGATAATGGTTGGCTCTCGATATTTCAGTGTATTTTTAAACTCACATCCAGACCTTGTTGTATTCAGCTGCTGCTGCTTGATTCGGGGGCTGATTTGCAATTCCACTTCTGACAACTGATGCTTGATCTCAGAAGCACAACTCAGATCTAACGTATGAATATAGGATTCTGGGATTGAAGTTCCACTCGCGTTTTGTTGTGATAGCAGTGTAACTATACAATTCCTAACGTATTCCGAAGGAAACACTTGATACTTAAAATAATAGTTCATTATCTCTGTATACTGGATAATACTTGCCAGCCACCAAATACACTGTGCTGCAAATATATTATCTTCCCTCTGGAATCATCGTATTAAGAGCACACATGCATACACAATAATATCGTGATCATTTGTGAATTTTCGCTAAAAAATCGGGCGGGGGAACCACGTACAATCCTAATAGATAATACTGATATACTGGATAATAATAATAATAGTCAAATAAGAACTTGAAACTTAATAATATTTCAGCTTCGTCTTTCACAGGTAGGTATCGTTCATAACTATGGGGCTACCCTTCCAAATGCGAGAGTTCTTGTCATTCTTTTATAGCCTTTCCTGGACTACCGAAGTTTATGTCCAAACCCTAGGTATGATCTCATCTGTCGTATCTTAGAGTACTCTTTTATTGCGAGCCAGGATCTAAGATGGAGGACCACACGTCCGAATGGTTATTGTGTATCGGTATGATTGGTTTGTTTTGAAGCATCACGCTCCCCTGAAGGGTGCCAACCCCCAAGAGATTTAATTAAACCATAACATCAACTTAGATATCTTGCAACTTGTTTATTTCGGATAGTCAAAACCTCTCCGTTGCCTGACATGGTTATTTGGAGGGCTTGAAACAGATTGCTTGATAAATTCAGACACAACCTTCACCATATAGGCTGTGTGGCTTATCTGCTTCAGAGACTTACGTGGCGACCCACCATTGCTCTGTTGACATTTGACTTGACGTACCACACCAGTATTATTGAACTGATAGTGATTAACTCTACTTGTTTGTTCCTTGACAGGGAGTTGGGAGTTTATAGGGGCTTATTGACTTTGCCCAACGTCTTCATGATTCAGACACACCATGCTCAGGCCGAGACTGTTCTCCTTTACCGCAGAGTACCCGAGTTATTCCGCTCCACAGAGGATTAGCTTGAGGTCCCACTTGATTGCATATTGGCTATTGTCTGCCTGACACGCCAGTTGCATACCTGCCACTGCCGCATCTAGTCCCCTTAGCATAGTTCGAATGAGTGTGGTGAGAAATAACTGGCATCACTATAAGCCTTGAAGGCTTATCGACTAGCCAAGGTTATTGCATCATCAAATCAGTTCTACCGTAGTGTGTGAACTTTCAATGAATCCACCAGCAATGACGCTTGCTGTCAAATCAACACGAGGGATGTAATATCCCGCTAAATATCATACGTCTGGCAGCTTACAATTTCATGGGGATCGGTGTGATGTACTATACGGTATTATTGAACTGGGTATGTAGATTTCGAAGTCGACTAGTACCAATACCTCTATTAGAGGAGAACCCGTAACCCTGGCGAGTAGTGATAGCAATGGTTCCAACCAGCTAGAACAGTTCCGGGTAAGGGTTGGAACCGGAACCAAACCTTTGCAACAGGCGTTACCACACGAAATCCTGTACCGTTGCAATTGGGCCTGTTTTACCACCAAAAACCCGGCCTTTCAACATCACAACTTTTGCTCCAATTAAGTATTTGAGTTCGGATCGTATCGCGACATGATCAGTACGTAGATGGTGCAGGTCTAGCCGCTCTTTCACCGACAGATCTTAGATTTGTGATCCGACCAATATTCATTGAGTCGCGATCAAAAACACGCAAATTTTGCTTGAAATTTGCCCATATTTCACAATCACTCAACGAATATCACTCAGATCGCAAATCTGAAAGCGGGAGGTGAAAGAGCAGTTAGAACTGCACAATCTACATACTGATCATGTCACGATTCAATCACAACTCAAATACTTAATTGAGGCCAAAGTTGGAGGAACCGGGAAGTTGGAACCGCGGGCCGGTTCCAATACAGCCAAATTATCCCCAGTTTATGTCCAGTCCAGGTAACAACCCCACGAAGGCACAGTGGGTCAGGTTTGTGGCCGGGTCTGGAACCCAACCGAACCAAACTGCTGGCAGGTTACCCGGACCCTTTGCTAGTGTTAGCAACGGGTCCGGGTAACCCGCCACCGGTCCGGGTTTTGACTGGCGGTTCGGTTCGGTTCGGTTCGTTACCTGGCCAAAAACCCGAACCGCGTGGTCTTGGCGCGTTTGTTACCCGGACCGGACATAAACCCGCGGTTTTTTGGCCGGGTTGTACCCGGACCACGGGTCCATTTCACGGTTCCTCCATATTCCTCCAAATTTCGCTCCAATTAAGTATTTGAATTATGATCGTATCATGACATGATCAGTACGTAGATTGTGCAGTTTTAGCTGCTCTTTCACCTCCCGCTGTCATATTTGCGATAGGACCAATATTCGTCGAATCGCTGTGAAATTAAGCGATATTTTGCCCGAAATTGGCGGGTTTTCGATAGCGACTCAAGGAATACTGGTCTGATCGCAAATCGGACAGCGGGAGGTGAAAGAGCAGCTAAAACTGCACAATCTACGTACTGATCATGTCATGATATGATCAGAACTCAAATACTTAATTGGAGTCAAACTTGTGAACTTGAAATGCCGGGTTTTTGGTGGAAAACCGGCCCATTTCCAATGGGCCGGGTTTTTCGTGTGGTAAGACCCGTTGCCACGGTCCGGTTTCGGGTGGAACCGTACCCGGAACCGGCCCCGGAATTTGGACCCGTTGCTAACACTACCCTTTGCTAACCCTACGGTGGAGAGTAAATGCAGGGGTGGAAGCATACAAGTTCAACAGGCTTCGCATTTTGAATTAGCGATGAATCGGGCTTTGCGGCTGGCGCCAGACTGGATATTCTCATGTTCCACGGCAGCTTCCCAGAAGCTAGTCTAATATGACTAGTTCCTGGTCAAGAAGTCGCTTGCTGCATCTGTGATATTCCGGGGACAACGTCAAGACACTCCATAAGCTCTCTAATCGTTGTCGGTGCAGGTGCCTCTGCATCATTATCTGTTTGTCATTGAACGACTGGCGGAAGCTGCCATGCAGATGGGCCGTACGTCTAATATCTTTCACGAAGGTAGTCGGCCGCGTCCTCCAATCCCGGCTGTGTCAACTCGGCAAGTGTCATCTGCTTCTGACGAAACTTCTCCATGCGCTGCTGCACCGGTTTAGTGATTCTGCGCATCACCCAGCCAGGTTTGTCATCTTCGCTCAGCTGGCCCTGCTCTGTCTCTTCATCATCCCCATCTTCCGCATCCTCCCCATCGTCAGAAGTTGCAAGATCACTCAGACTGTCTCAGATAGCAACCATCATCTTCTGAAATGTCTTTTGGGCTCTCTGTTCGTCAATCTGTCATTTTTAGCTTTCCTTGTATGGTGCTGCTCTTGCTGAACCGCTGCCTCTGCATCTTCGACTCGAATTCTTGCCCCAGCGGTCTCTCTCTCATCATAATCCTCGATCAGTTTTTCTTTCTCTTCATTGCTTGAGAAGTGCATTTCTTGTCATTATCTTGGCCGCAAGCTTCTTTCTGCATTGCATGCTGCGCAAAGCCCCAACGGCTTGGACGATCTCTGCTACCAAGCCGCTCTGGCATTCATTCGCTTGATGACATCATTTGGTGGACCACATCGTTGATTTGCGGTATTTGCCCGCCACATGTGGCACATAGTTTGTTCTCGAAGCATTGACCATTGTAGTTTGCGTTGACTTTGTTGTTGGCCGAGATGTTGGATGTTGCAAGATATGGACAATCTGGAGGCAAGCTGCATCTTTTATGTCAAGGTTGGTACGTTTACTCATCTTGACCAAAGCAAAAACTGTCTTTTGACTGTCACTGAAACAGGAATAGTTTGGCTAACCATGCAACATGACTTGATTGCTAGCTGCGGTTTCATGTAATATCCCAGGGATTGTTTGAGACAAACATCACCAGACGTCCTCTCCCTCATACAACATCCAATTTATGTCTGATAATCATCCCATTTCAGCTGTTGTACAGCTCAATATTTCCCTGGTCACAAACTCACAACCTAGGACCTGCATATTGCATATCATGGGGCGGTGGGAAACCCCTGCAACTTGTGGCCATACGCAGCAGAATTCATCTTGAATATATGGAACATCTTGACTGCTACTAATTCCATTCTGACATGAAGCTAACTATATAGTCCTCAGGACTTCCCACTTCTTTTTGTTATCATCTTTCTTTCCTATTTGACACCAGCAAATCATGGAAACACAACCACCACAGCCAGGAGAGAGCTAATCGAAATCAAGCTGTTTGGCGGGCGCTATATCAAATATGTCACTCATTGGCACACAGCGAGAATGCAGACACCAGTTAGTCCACCACAACGCTGCAGATGCTGCCACCAGAAATATGCCCTCGGATGTACATTTAAAAATCGTCCATAAAGCTGGAAGCAGCAAGAATCAGAAGCAGCATGCGATTGGATGTAAGTATATGCATATCATGGTAATCAGCCGTCAATTGACCATATAACGTACAGTGTGTGTGTGTAGACTCGAGCTATGAGACCAATCTATCACTGCACATAACCGGAAACCTCCATGGTCGATGAAGGCCTCTGTCAGCACAGACCGCGAAATTGAACATCATGATGTTGCCAGATCTTGGGTTTTCGCGGACAGATTGCCTGATAAGCATCCCAGTGAGCGGACAAAACAGGCATTAGTCACCTTAGAGGAGGCTACGGAGGTGTACATGGTTGAGGTACTTGCCGAATATCATCATTACAAGCAGCAACTAATTTCTTGGAGGTTTTCAACATGTCTGCTACTATGGCAGGGCATGGAGGTCAGGTACAGCTGGAACCGTCCAACATGCGCCTGGCCTTGAGTATGGTGAAAACAGCCGAAGGTGTGTTTTCGCACGGCGCAGTAGTGGAAACGCAATTCCTGATGATGATGCCTCGCACAGTGGCCCAAGAAGAGACGAAGCGGGGCGTTGACTTTCCTTGGCATAAAAAAGTGAAGACTAAGATAGAAAGATACTTGGCTATGCTTCCTCAAAACCACAAGGCTGGATCCCTGCTTTGCCACAATGGCACAGCAAAGAATCCGCAGACACGATGGAGATGCACAGGAACAGGCGCACCTCCAACCAACCGACGCAAATAGCCAACTCTAGAGCTGACGCCACCTCTGCCCGAAACTCCACCCACCCGAACTGGTAACAATTGCGCCGCTCAACATGCCCAAATCGTCAATTTGCAGGCAGGATATGAATATTCACATACATCCCTTCTCTGCGCTGAATTTTGTACTCTTGATGCATCAGCCCAGGATAGCCGGAACAATACAGATTTTGATCCAGATATGCTGACTGATGAAGGAACATCCACTGGGTAGTACACTATCTGCTGTGTGGTAATGCAGCTGACATCCATTTTGAAGACCAGAGCAGCCTATTGAGCAAACCTACAACTGGTGATGAGCATTAATCGAAACGCACGGAATTTTGCAGATTATTATTATACGTTTCTATGTATTATTAACAAGCAATGTAGTGATCATGAAGAAAGTAAATGAAAATGCTAGAAAGGCTGCCAAAACAATGTTAATGATGGACTACACAAGATCAAACGAGTGCATAATTTGGATACACCCATGGCAAACTGAGTGTCAACCGAGCGTCAACATTTTCGTGTCATGTAAGTCTGGTATTGAAAATTGATTTGGTTGTGGTTATACATAATTGAAGTATTGGCCTCCTTTATTGGCAAAGATCATTGCGACACACCCTCTACCTCATCTTGAAAATGAGCGTCAACAGAGTGTCAACAATTGTTGGTCATGCATCCTGGGTAATTACACTGCCAATAGGTTGTTGTCGTTGTTTATTCATATTGTATTCACTCCAATTAGAGTATGACAAAGACGGATTCCCCTTCGCCTCCGGGCGAGCCGGATAGATGGTGGAGCTCCCTACCCACTACCCAAAAACCAAAATTCTCCCCCTCCCCTCTTCCACCCTCACTACATCAGCAACGACCCTAATTCCCGTCTTAAATACCCGGGTGTTCCGGACGGCTCCGACGGCTCTGACGGAACCTCTTACGCTCTGACGGAGAATTACACGCCACCTGTCGCCCAGGCGACGGGTCGCGGTGCATACATACCTCCTTTACTTTGTGGTAACGTATACGCATCATCAGAATGACACGTGTGTTTCACTCTTCGCAGGGGCTGCAGTTGAGCTGAAGCCGTTTACACAACGCCTGGCAATCGACGACAAGCCTGGGAGCACCTGGAAGCGCCGGCGACAAACCTGGGAGCGCCAGCGACATGTCTGGGAGCACCTCGAATCACAGTCATGCATTCAGTTTGTATTCTCATCTATGTATCTTTGTATCTATATAGCTACCCATCTACACACGCTATATCTGGACTGGCTGCGGTCTGCCGAATATATACTCCCCGTCGCCCTGTCCACCTCCGTTACCCCTGTATCTCCGTACAACCGCTGTCGCTCCTTGAAGATATACTTGATCGAGCGTGTTTGAGATGCACTTGGAGACGCAGATTGAGTGAACTCAGAGATGCACTTGGAGGCCGTGATTGAGCCAGTTTGGAGATGCATTTGGAGGCCGTGATTGTGCGAACTTGGAGGCCCTAATCGAGCGAGTTTGGAGATGCACTCTGAGGCCGTGATCGTGAACTCAGAGATGCACTTGGAGGCCATGATTGAGCCAGTTTGGAGATGCAATTGGAGGCTGTGATCGTGCGAACTTGGAGGCCGTAATCAAGCGAGTTTGGAGATGCACTTTGAGGCCGTCATCGTGAACTCAGAGATGCACTTGGAGGCCGTGATCAAGCGAGTTTGGAGATGCACTTGGATACCGACATTGAGTGAACTCAGAGATGCACTTGGAGGCCGGGATCGAGCGAGTTTGAAGATGCACTTGGAGGCCATGATCGTGCGAACTTGCAGGCCGTAATCGAGCGAGTCTGGAGATACCCTTGGCGGCTGTGATCGAGCGAGTTTGGAGGTACACTTGGAGGCCGTGATCGAGCGAGATTGGACGAGTACTTGGAGGCGGTCGAAGGACGGCGCACCGGGTGATGACACTCTATTCATCAGTTAGTTAACTTGCAACCGTGGGAATGTGACAATGTGACTTTACCTTTGAGCTCTCATGGAGAGCTGGCTGATGGCGGTCGATTGTGTAGAGAGGTACGCCAAGAGCTGAAGCTGCATTCAGGGGTCATCTCGTAATCATGTGAATGAAGGGAAGACAAACAATCATAGGTGGATGCTGTACTCAGTGTATGCTGTACTCGGTGTCAACTCATGATCATGTCATGGAGAGATCGAGAGGGATGACTTAACTTTGTATTCTGCGATGATGGTTGAGTTGTGGACAAGAAAGAGAGATGGAGGATGAAGATTGGAGCGATATGGAGGATATGAGCAGATATGAGAAATCAGGGGTACGACTTGCCTGATTGGGTTGGGAAGACCTCGTATCGGTGTTAGTTCGCGCCGGATCGGGACTGGTACCTGCCGTATCGGGGATGGTCAATTGACTCGCACACGAAATTCTCGTAAGTCCCAGTTTCTCATGATGATTTCCCCCATCTCCTCTAATCTCTGTCGTTCTTGTGCTCAACTCTACCATCACCTGAGAACACGAAGTTAAGTCATCCCTCTCTATCTCTCCATGCCATAATCATGAGTTAACACAGAGTACAGCATACACCAAGTACAGCTTTATCCCAAGATCAACAGTCTCCCGCTCCCAGCCAGTTTCTCATCTCTTAGCGGATGTTGTACTCAACTCTCTACATTCCCACAATTACAAGTTAACCAATGAATAGAGACTCAGCTTCCGTCGCGCCTCCCTCCAAATCGACCGCCTCCAAGTACTCCTCCAATCTCGCTCGATCATACCCTGCAAGTACATCTCCAAACTCGCTCGGTCACACCCTCGGAGTGCATGTCTGAGTTCACTCGATCTCGGCCTCCAAGTGCATGTACAAACTCGCTCCATCACAGCCTCCCAGTGCATCTCCAAACTCGATCGATCACGGCCTCCCAGTGCATCTCCAAACTCGATCGATCACGGCCACCAAGTGCATCTCTGAATTCACTCCATCTCGGCCTCCCAGTGCATCTCTCAGTTCACTCGATCTCGGCCTCCAAGTGCATCTCTAAAACTGGCTCGATCTCGGCCTCCAAGTAAATTGTGAAGGAGTGACGGTGGGTGTACGGAGATGCAGGGGTAACGGAGGTGGAATGCGCGATGTGGAGAATATATTCGGGAGACCCCGGGGTAGATCGACAGCATCCCATTTTCATCTCATCTTGTCATACACCGAAAATACACACTCTATCTTTCCCAACTTTTAGTCTCACTCGCTCTGTCCGAGATTTGGATCCACGCAATTGCGTGGATCCTCACGGCCGGGTAGTATCATATATTCTCACCTTCTTCCTACGCTCCTCGAGATTGATGTAGAAGGAACGTGAGGAGAGATTTTCGCAGCGTCACCCCTTGCATTGCAATCCCAATGCTTGCGTGTACCCAATTAACCCATTCTGATGTATGGTCACAGTTGCCCACAACACCAGAGTGTTTGTTTAAAATAGGAGACCGACAGAGCGAGAAGAAACTGCGAAACTGCGATCGGTGGGCGATATGCAACG
>Ga0307515_10016763_pt1 | contig 13400 bp, 11 predicted proteins | sample 17_EM_MG_FD_194513 | JGI IMG/M metagenome (GOLD analysis project Ga0307515, IMG submission 194513) | Populus trichocarpa ectomycorrhiza microbial communities from riparian zone in the Pacific Northwest, United States - 17_EM | ecosystem: Host-associated > Plants > Roots > Unclassified | place...
GCGTTGACGGACGAGCTTTCGGACGCCCTTGAGACCGTAGTAACGCGGCGGTGTCAGGATCGCGCGGGTCACGCTGCCACCGAGCAAGATCCGGCAATGTGCGACGATGGCTTCGTCGAGCCGTCGCCACGGCTCGTTGATTCCGGCGATGGCGGTCTCGACCTCCTGGCGCATCGCCGTGAGGCTCTCCTGATGTACCGTGAAGAGCAGATCTTCCTTGGACGGGAAGTGATAGTACAACGAACCGGACAGAACGCCCGACGCGGCGGCGATATCGCGGATCGATGTGCCTTCAAATCCGTTCCGTGCAAACAGCTCGGACGCGGCAGAAAGGATCTGCCGGCGGCGGTCCGGGCCTTTTCGCAGCGATTTCGGCTTTTTCGTACGAGCCTTCGCGCGCCCCACGGGCTTCGTCATTTTCTTCTCAGTCCGTCAATCAAAGAACCCGACCGCAAAACATCTGGCAAATTCCTGGCTTCCGCTCGCTTCGGCAGGTCCGCAGATACGATTTTGATGGATAGCGATGGATCGCCGATCTCTACACTTTCGGCGCGGTATTGTCGAGAATCGATCAAGCGACCGATAGGTGCCGCACTCCTTGCAACGGCTCGCACGCCGATCCGGTTGAATTGGCAAGGCCGCATGATGCGCTGGCGTTGACCGGGCTGCGGTGCCCCAGGGAGCAAAGTCTCTCCCTTTCGGTCCTAGATGCAGCTTGACTTTATAATCAACCAAGCGAACGATAGAATAAGAAATTGCCCCGGTCCAGCCGTATCCAACAGCCCTTTCGGGCGCGGCGAAGGCGGATCAGGCAGGCAAAAGTAAAAACAGGCGAAATGATTCCGCCGACAGGGGCACCGAATGCCCTCTGGACCCAGGGAGAGATCGATGTCTGATTTCCTGATCGAGCATACGCCGTCGGCCTATAAATATCCGTTGCTGATCAAGCACCTGCTTCACGCGCCGATGACGCAATCGGCCGATCAGGAAATCGTCTACCGCGATCTCAGCCGCTATACCTATCGCGATCTGCGCGAACGGATCGGGCGTCTTGCGAGTGGTCTGACTTCGAAAGGCGTCCGTCGCGGCGATGTGGTCGGCGTACTGGATTGGGATAGTCACCGCTACCTGGAATCCTATTTTGCAATTCCGATGCTGGGCGCCACGCTTCAAACCGTCAACATTCGCCTGTCGCCCGAGCAGGTTCTGTTCACGCTCAATCACGCGCGTCCGAAGTTGCTGCTGGTGAACGTCGAATTTCTTCCGCTGATCGAGCAGCTGCAGGGGCAGCTCGAATCCGTCGAGGGCATCATTCTGATGTCGGATGATGGCGTGTTTCCGAACCGCCCGGTCAAGACCGTCGGTGATTATGAGGAGATGCTGGCAAAGAGTTCGCCTGATTTCGCGTTCGAGGATTTCGACGAGAATACCCGTGCAACGATGTTCTACACCACGGGAACCACCGGCGCGCCCAAGGGCGTCTACTTCAGCCATCGCCAGCTTGTGCTGCACACGCTGATCGATCTGATCGGGTTCGGCTCGCCGGCCCGGCAGGGGCGGTTTCACCGCGAAGACGTCTACATGCCGATCACGCCGATGTTTCACGTCCACGGCTGGGGATTGCCCTATGCCGCGACCGCAGCGGGCGTCAAACAGGTCTATCCCGGCCGCTATCAACCCGAACTTCTCCTGAACCTGATCAAGACCGAGGGCGTGACGTTCAGCCATTGCGTTCCGACGATCCTGCAAATGCTGCTGTCCGCGCCCAACAGCGGGGATGTCGACCTTTCCAAACTGAAAATGGTGATCGGCGGCGCGGCGCTGACCAAAGCGCTGGCCAAGGCTGCGATGCAGCGCGGCATCGACATCTTCGCGGGCTATGGCATGTCGGAGTCCGGTCCCATCCTGACGATCGCTCAGCTCAGGGAGCATGAGCTGACCGGAAACCTCGACGAGGAGGTCGAGCTTCGCACCAAGACCGGCACGCCAGTGCCGCTGGTCGACTTCCGCATTGTGGATGCCGAGATGAAGGACGTCGCTCACGACGGCCGCACCGCTGGAGAAATCGTCGTCCGCGCGCCGTGGCTGACGATGGGATACCTCAACAATCCGGCGTCTTCGGAAAAGCTCTGGGAGGGCGGTTACCTTCACACCGGCGACATCGGCACCATGACCGCGCGCGGCGTCGTCCAGATCACGGACCGGATCAAGGACGTGATCAAGACCGGAGGTGAATGGATTTCGTCGATCGAGCTCGAGGACATCCTGCTCCAGATGCCGGGCCTCAGCGAGGCCGCGATCATCGGCGTGGCGGATGCCAAATGGGGCGAGCGCCCGCTTGCCATCCTCGTCGTCCATCCCGGTGGCAATGTCGACAATGCCGCCGTGCAGAAGCACGTCAAAGCCTATGCCGACAAGGGCGTGATCTCGCGTTTTGCGATTCCGGACAGGATCACGTTTGTCGAAGCGCTCGATAAGACGAGCGTCGGCAAGGTCGACAAGAAGGTGCTGCGCGCGAAATACGGGGACGGTTAGCGGCCCCGGAAGCTATCCGGATTCGCATCTTATTTGATCGATTGCTTGATTAGTCGGCGCTGTCTGGCTATGATGGGCGCGAAACAACGACGTGGCCAGCGCAAAACAGCTCCACGCATAAATCAACAGCTACCGGGAGGGAAAAATGGCCGACAAGACAGTCATGGATATGTTCGCCGACATGGCGAAGCAGATCAATCTGCCGAAGATCGACTACGAGTCGTTTGTCGACATCCACCGCAAGAACATCGAGGCGATGCAGAAGTCCGCGGCCGTGGTGTCGGAAGGGGGCCGTGCGCTTTTCGCGAAGCAACAGGAAATCCTGGCGGAGGTCGGGCGTGAGGCGCAGCAACTGATCGCTGGCTTCAAGCCAGTCGGCTCTCCTCAGGAGATCGCGGCCAAGCAGGCGGAACTGGCCAAGCGGGTGTTCGAAGCGACGGTCAAGAATACCAGGGACGTCGCTGAACTGGTCCAGAAATCGAGCAGCGAGGCGCCCAAGATCATACTCGATCGAATGCGTGAGAGCTTCGCCGAGGCACGGGCGGCCGTCGAGTCCAAGAAGGCCTGATACGCGACATCGGCCTCGTATGTGAGGCGGAGATACTCTGCTGCAACGCGGGAGAATATTGGCGCGGCGCGCTTGCGGGACAACGCCCGTGATTCCGGCTTGCAGTGACGGGCTCAAAGGTCCGTACTGGCGGCCGGTGCGGAACGCAGCGAACATACTGCGGGGGTGTCGCCAATACCGAACGCTGAAACGTCTAACTCAGGGGTGAGCGTCAAGATGAAAAAAGAGGACGTACTCAAGCAGTACACAACGCCGACCGGAGCTCCGGCTTTCGTTCCAGGCCCGCATCGCTTCACATCGCGCGAGTATCTGAACATCACCTACCGGACGGATCGGGAAGCGCTCGTCAAGCAGGTGCCCGAGCCGCTTGAAGTCGACGAGCCGCTGGTGCGCTTCGAAGTGATGAACATGCCCGACACGACAGGCTATGGTTCATATGTCGAATGCGGGCAGGCCGCGGTCGTGCGGCACAAGGAGGAAGTCGGTGAATACATTATCGGGATGTATCTCGATAACCTGCCGGCAATCGCCGCGGGCCGCGAGCTCAGTGCGTTTCCGAAAAAGCTCGGTTCGGCGAAGCTGTTCGTCGATTCCGACACGCTGGTAGGTACGCTGGATTACGGCACGCTCAGCGTAGCCCGCGCGACCATGGGCTACAAGCACAAGCCGATGGACCTGGAAAAGGCGCGGCAGGAGATCTGCGTCCCCACGTTTATGCTGAAAATTCTTCCGAGCTATGAAAAGCGCCCGCGCATTTGCGAACTGGTCCGCACCGAGATCACCAACATCTCGGTGAAGGGTGCGTGGCGGGGGCCGGCGCGGCTGCAACTGTTCGAGCATGTGCTGGCGCCGCTGGCGGACCTTCCCGTCCGTGAGATCATCTCGGCCACGCACATCCTGACGGACCTCACGCTTTCGCCGGCCACGGTCATCTACGACTATCTCACCGACAGTGCGCCTTCGATTGGTTCAACGAAGAAGTAAGGCGGATGCGATGGCCACAGCCCAGCAGGATATTCTGAATCGATATTCGAAAGTTACGGTGATCGGCGCCGGCGTCATCGGCGCGTCGTGGACAGCGCTCTTTCTCGCGCACGGGCTGGCGGTGGTGGTCAACGATCCGCGCCCGGACGTCGAGACCATCGTCCGCGATTATATCCGCAACAATCTGTCGACGCTCAAAGAGCTTGGGCTGCCGACGGACAATCTGGAAAAGAAGCTGAGCTTCGAGGCCGATCTCGAACGCTCGGTGACGGGCGCCGATCTCGTTCAGGAAAACGGACCGGAGCGGATCGAGTTCAAGCAGGACCTATGGGCGCGGATCGGCAAGGTCGTAGGCGCGCACGCTCTGTTGCTTTCGTCGAGCTCCGCCAAGACAGCGACCGAGCAAGCACAGATGATGTCCCGGCCCGAGCGGCTGCTGGTGGGGCACCCCTTCAACCCGCCCCATTTGATTCCGTTGGTCGAAGTCGTTCCCGGCGAGAAGACGAGCCCGGAGGCGGTGGATGACGCGGTTGCGTTCTACGCCGCGCTCGGCAAGGTGCCACGCGTCCTGGGCAAGGAAATGCCCGGCTTCGTTGCGAACCGCCTGCAACGGGCGATTTTCCGGGAATGCTGCTACCTCGTCATTCAAGGCGTGGTCAAAGTCGATGAGCTCGACGATATCGTGACGAGTTCGATCGGTTTGCGCTGGGCCGCGGACGGCCCGTTCCGCTCGTTCCATCTCGGTGGTGGCGCGGGTGGCTTCAAATCCTTCTTCAAGCAGTTCGGTCCGGGTCTCAACGAGGCCTGGAAGAACATGGCGGCTGTCGATCTGGATGAGGCGGCGCAGAACAAGATCATCGCGCAAGCCGAGGCGTCATTCGCGGCGACGCCGGCCGAGCAACTCGAGGCCAAGCGCGATGCCAAGCAACTGGCCATCATCCGGGCGTTGAAGGCGCTGGACGGTTAGGAGCGCTGCAACCGCGGCGCCAGGGCCGCAGGCGCGATCAATGGGAGGAACGAGATGGGACTTTTGTTCGAAGGCTTGAAGGTGATCGATTGCGGCAGCTTCATCGCAGCGCCGGCAGCGGCTACGATTCTTTCCGACTTCGGTGCCGATGTGATCAAGATCGAGCCGCCGGGGGCAGGAGATCCCTACCGGCATCTCACGAAACTTCCCGGCCACCCGAAGAGCGATCAGAACTATGCGTGGATGCTCGGCTCGCGCAACAAGCGCAGCCTTGCGGTCGATATGGGCAAACCTGAGGGCAAGATCGCGATCCAGCGGCTTGCCTCGCAGGCAGATGTCTTCATCACCAACTATCCCGCCGCCGTCCGCAAAAAGCTCGGCATCGGCTATGAAGCCCTGTCGGCGCTGAACGACAGGCTGATCTACGCGTCGTTCTCTGGCTATGGTGAAAACGGCGCCGAAGCGACCAAGCCGGGCTTCGATGTCACGGCATGGTGGGCGCGGTCGGGCTTGATGGACACCGTTCGCGCCTCGTCGGAATCGGTGCCGGTGCGGCCGGCGAACGGCATGGGCGATCACTCCGCCGGTTTCACGCTCTACTCCGGGATCGTGATGGCGCTTTATCAGCGACAGAACACGGGCAAGGGCACGGAGGTGTCGTCGTCGCTGGTGGCGAATGGTCTTTGGGCCAACGGCTACAACGCGCAGGCAGCCTTGTGCGGCGCGACCTTCACCGACCGTCCCGCACGCGAGGTCGCGTTCAATGCGCTGACGAACTATTACAAATGCCGCGACGGTCGCTGGCTGATCCTGACCATTCTGAATGAAGAAAAGCAGTGGCCGGAATTCATGAAGTGCCTCGATCGCGAGGATCTGATCGAAGATCCGCGCTTCGCCAAGAAGGCGGACCGGTTGGCGAGATCTCACGAATTGATTGCTTTGCTCGACAAGGAATTCGCGAAATTCGATCGCCCCGAATTGCGCAAGCGACTGACGGAAAGGGGGATCGTGTTCGACGTTGTGGCCACGCCGGAGGATATTCCATCGGATCAGCAGCTGCTCGACAACGACATCCTCATTCCCTTCGCCGGCAGCGAAACAAGGACGATCAATAGCCCGATTGCCTTGCGTGGCGCGGACAAGGTGCAACCGAGGATGCCGCCTTCGGTGGGCCAGCACAGCGATGAGGTGCTGAAGGAAGCCGGTTTCGATGCGGCGACGATCGCCCAGATGCGCGCTGCCGGCGCCATCGGCTGAGCAACAATCATCCAAACGCATTTCCAGTTCATCAGGAGCGACGCATGAAAATCGAAGAGCTGTTCTCGGTCCGGGGCAAGGTCGCCCTGGTCACCGGCGGTAGCCGGGGTCTCGGCGAAATGATCGCCCGCGCCTACGTCGAAAACGGCGCCAAAGTCTATATCACGGCCCGGCGCGCCGACGCCTGCGAAGCGCTGGCCAAAGAGCTATCGCAGTTCGGCGAATGTATCGCCATCCCGGCGGATCTTTCACGCATGGAGGAGATTGCACGCCTGTCCGCCGAGCTTCACAAGCGCGAGAAGAAGCTCGATATCTTGGTCAACAATGCCGGCGCAAGCTGGGGCGCGACCTTCGCCGAGTTCCCCGAAAACGGGTGGGACAAGGTGATGGACCTCAATGTGAAGTCGGTGTTCTTCCTGACCCAGAGCCTGCTCGATCTGCTGGAAGCGGCGGGATCGGCGAATTCCTATTCGCGGGTGATCAATATCGGTTCGATCGAGGGCATCAGGACGTCGCATCTCGAAGCCTATTCCTATGCCGCGTCGAAGGCCGGCGTGAACCACCTGACGCGCATCATGGCAAAGTTTCTTGCGCCAAAGCACATCGCGGTCAATGCCATCGCGCCCGGCTACTTCCCGTCGAAAATGACCGACGCGATCGACGAGCACGGTGCGAAGGAGGTCGTCGACAATGCGCCCATGAAACGCATGGGACATCCGGACGATCTGGCGGGCATCGCCATCTACCTCGCCTCGAGAGCGAGCGGTTTTGTCTGCGGTGCGGTCATTCCGGTCGACGGTGGATTGGCTACGACGGCCTGAGACTCCTGCCATAGGGCAGGACCCGGGCGGGAACGGATATCAGAAACCTCCCAAAAAAATTGGCGCCGCATGATGCGGCGCCTTTTTTTGTCAACCATCGGGATCGCCGGACGGTCGCCTCAAGACGTCTCCACGGCCGCTTCGTCCAGCACCTCGTTTGGGTCTGCAGGCTTGACGATGATCAGCAGCAGCAAGCCGGACAGCAGATAGGCTCCGACAACAAGATAGGTGCTCATGAGGGAGTTGCCGGTCGTCGCGGTAATATAGCCGGTGACGGAAGGTGCGACAGCCGGGCCGAGATTGCCGAGGCTGCTGATGAGCGCGATGCCGCCGGCGGCGCTTGCCCTCGACAGGTACTCGGTGATGGTGGTGAAGAACAATGGCGTCGCCGAAATGAACCCAAGGCCGGCGAGCGTCAGGCCCAGGACCGATGCCACCAGATTGCCGTGGGAAAATGTCATGGCCAACAGGCCGACTGCTCCGACGGTCACGCAGGTGGCGTAGTGCCATCGCCGCTCTCTGGTCTTGTCCGAGTGCCGGCCCGTCAGAATCGTGCCGATGATGCCAGCGATCTGCGGCAAGGTGGCAAGCAGACCGATGACCAATAGATCGGCCACGCCCCAGCTTTTGATCAGCGTGGGAATCCAGAACACCATGGTGTAGGTCGCACCCAGCAGAAGGAAGTAGGTGAATGCGAGGCCGTAGACTTTCGGATCCTTCAACATCTGGAAGAATCCGGCGTGGTGGGCGGACTCCACGTCCTTGTGATCGTGATCGAGCTGGAAGCGCAGCGCCGTCTTTTCTTCCGGGCTGAGCCACTTGGCGTCTTCGGGTTTGTCCTGAAGGTAGAAGTAGGCGACAATGCCGAGGATCGACGCCGGCAGGCCCTGGGAAATGAACAGCCACTGCCAACCATGCCAGCCTTCGATGTCGTTGAAATACTTCATCGTTGCACCGGAAAGCGGGCCGGCAATCACCGACGCGATGGCGGTCGCGGTCATGAACAGCGCGATGATCTGGCCGCGCCGCGCCGACGGATACCAGTACGTCAGGTAGAGAATGATGCCGGGGAAGAAGCCCGCCTCGAGCACGCCAAGCAGGAACCGTGCAATATAGAATTGCATCGGCGTCTGCACGAAAGCCATGGCGCACGCGACAAGCCCCCACGTGAACATGATGCGCAGCAGGGTCTTGCGAACGCCGATGCGCTCGAGCAGCAGGTTGCTGGGTACTTCGAACAGGAAGTAGCCGATGAAGAAGATGCCCGCGCCGAAACCGTATGTCGCGTCGCTGAAAGTCAGCGTCTGCTTCATCTGCAGCTGGGCATATCCGATGTTGATGCGATCCAGAAACGCGATCATGTAACAGATAATCAGGAAGGGCAGAATCCGCCAGCTGATCTTGGAGAACAGCTGCGTGACGGCGAGCGGCTCCTTTTCAGCGGAAGGAATCGTACCGATGCCGGTTGCGTGCATAGCCATTGTTTACTCCCCTCATTTGTATTCCCCCGGAGTCTTGTGCTCCGGGTTGGAACGTAGCTGCTTTTCTTACTCCTTGACGCCTGGCGCGCCGCGGTGACCGCGGCGGCTGACGTTTCGCAAAACAAGCATCTCAAATGTTCGGCGAGGTCCGCCCGGGATCGAGGCCGGCCGCGCCGTGCGCGCCGCTTCAGATCCTCTGTGCGCCCTCGGGCACGCGGTCCGCATCGTGATCGACTTTCGGGCAAGAACCAAGGCCAAACGGCCGCGCCGGCTGCAATAGATTGTCGTTAATCTATCAGTCGCTTGATTGTTTAGCAACAGCGGCGCGCCGCGGCCGCTGCCGGGAATCCCCGGGGATGCGCGGCCTGTATACCTGCCGTGGATAATGGGATGGCTTCGGGCACGGCCGTCTCGTCCCGTTGCCGCCGGTCAGCTACGCCAGCAATACCTTGGGTGCCGAAGGCCGTACGGCTTCAGCGGCGCAGGTTGCCAATTAACTGCCCGGCGGTGTCACTTGCTGGGCGTGAAGGGTGCAGTTGACCCTCGTACGATGAGTTCGGGCGCAAGAACGATATGGCGCGGCTTGCGCGCACTGTCTTCGATGGCCTCAAGCATGAGCTCCGCAGCCTGACGCCCCATTTCCCGATGTTCGATCCGTATCGTGGTCAGCGGTGGCGAGATGACATCCATCAGCGGCATATCGTTGTGGCCGATGATCGAGATATCCCGGGGGCAGCTCCGTCCGTCGCGCTGTATCGCGCTCAATGCGCCAAGCGCAAGCAGATCGTTGGCGGCAACAATGGCAGAGACGGACCCGTGAAGGCGAAGCAGGGCGGTGGTTGCATCAAAGCCTGCTTCGCGCGAATAGGCCGCGGCATTGCCGACAAAACCGTTCAATTCGTGGCGCGACATCGCGTCGAGAAAGCCCTGGAGCCGGAGCAGGCCGGTCGAGGTATCCTGCGGGCCTGCGATGTGAGCGATAGCCCGGTGTCCGATCGAAACGAGATGATCGACGGCAAGGGCCATGCCCTTCACGTCGTCGGATACGACCGAAGGCGCGCGGTCGAACGCTTCCGATCGATTGACCAGCACCACGGGCAGGCCGCGCTCCAGGCAGTGACCGACCAGCGCGTCGTCGCGCGAAACGGTCGCCAATATCAGTCCATCGACGCGCTGTTCGAGGAAACGATCGACAAAGGCAATCTGCTGGGACGCATCATTGCCGGCATCGGCCACGATGGGGGCGTGACCGTCTCTGGAAAGCACTTCCGCGATGCCTGCGAGAATGGGAGCGAACACCGTGTTGGTGATGTCGGGCAGCAATATGCCGATGAGCTGAGACCGTCCGCGGCGCAAGCCCGCAGCCATATGGTTGGGCCGATAGCCAAGCGATTGCGCCTTCGTGGCGATGCGCTGGACGACCTCATCCGCAACGAGATGCCGCTTGCGCGGGTCCAGCGCGCGCGAGACCGTCGAAGGATGGACGCCGACCGCCTCGGCGATCTGCTTGATCGATGTCGGGCGATTCCCGAATGTTTTCCGTAACATCTGCTTGCCTCACAGGAACGTTATAACCGACGATTTGACAGCATGCAATCGATTGCATATAGAACTGCAATCGATTGCATAAGCAGAAAGTGACGCCATGGCGCTCCCAAAGCCGGATTTCACCCCGTCCTCGACGGGAATTATCGAAAATGTCGCCGACGTGACCCCGACGGTCCTTCGCGCGATGGCCGCAACCGACAATGCGAGGCTCAGGACCATTGCCGAAGCGCTGGTGCGGCATGTCCATGCGTTTGCCCGTGAGGTGAATCTCACCGAACCTGAATACGAGATCGGCATCGATTTCCTGAACCGCATTGGCCAGGCGACCCACGACAGCCACAACGAAGGTGTCCTGTTTGCGGATGCAATCGGTCTTTCGACGCTCGTCTGCCTGATGAACAACGGCGATGCGGGCGCCACCGAGACGGCGGCGGCGTTGCTGGGGCCGTTCTGGCGCGCCAACGCTCCGCACAGTGAAAGCGGCGGCTCGATCGTCCGCTCGCCGACGCCAGGTCCCGAGTTGTTTGTGAATTGCGAAGTCGTCGACGCCGTCGGCTCTCCGATCGCAAACGTCGTCGTCGACGTCTGGCAATCTTCGCCGATAGGCCTCTACGAGAACCAGGACCAAACGCAGGCCGATATGAACCTGCGTGCGAAGTTCATCACCGATTCCAGGGGATCCTTCAGTTTCAAGTCAGTGAAGCCGGCCGGTTACCCCGTGCCAACCGACGGTCCGGTCGGCGATATGTTGCGCGCGCAGAAGCGGCATCCCTATCGGCCGGCGCATATTCACTTCCTGGGTTACAAGCAGGGCTTCAAGACGCTCATCACGCAAGTCTTCGTGGACGACGACGAGCATCTCGAAAGCGACGTCGTGTTCGGCGTTACCCGTGCGCTGATCGGAGATTTCCGCCGCCACGATCGCGGTACGCCGCCGGCGCCCGGGGTAACCGCACCCTGGTACACGCTTTCCTATCGTTTCGTGATGGAAGTCGGCGAAGCGATCCTCCCCAAACCACCGATCAAGTGAGAGCCATGAGCCCCCGATCCCAAATGAAGAACAAGGTCGTGCTCGTCGTCGGTGGAGCCGGAAGTATCGGCTCGGCAGCGGCGCGACAATTCGCCGGCGAGGGCGCGAGCGTCGTCATCGCTCATCGCGATGTGCCCGGGGAAGCTGCCGCTGCGGCCAGGAGCCTGGCCTCGCTCCCCGGTCAAGGTCATGCGACGCTGATCGCGGACGTCGCACGAAGCGCCACCCTGACGATACTGCGCGACGAAATCGAACGACGTTACAGTCGGCTCGATGTGCTCGTCAACGCGGCCGGGTTCACCAGGCCGGTGCCGCATGCCGATCTCGACGGACTGGACGACGATTTGATCGATCAGATGTTCGCGGTCAATTGGCGCGGGCAGTTCGCCACGATCCGCGCCTTCGCGCCTCTGTTGAAAGCGTCCGGCGATGGGCTGATCGTTTCGATCTCCTCGATCGCGGGCAGCAACGGCATCGGCTCGTCGATTGCGTATTGTGCCGCCAAAGCCGGCATCGATGTCATGACGAAATCGTTGGCGCGGGTGCTCGCGCCGGAAGTGCGGGTGCTGGCCGTGGCTCCGGGCGTGGTCGACACCGATTTTGTTCCCGGACGCGGGATCGACTTCAACGCGAAGACGTCGGCGACGACTCCACTGAAGCGCATTGCCAGCGCCGACGACATCGCGTCCGCGATCCTCGCCTGTGCTACACAACTCGGCTTTTCGACCGGAACGACCCTGGTGGTCGATGGCGGTCGCTCGCTCTAGGAGAGAACACGATGCGTACGCCTCGCGACAAGGTCATCATCACTTGCGCAGTTACCGGTAACCTGACGACTCCGGAACAAACGCCTCATCTGCCCATTACGCCGGTGCAGATTGCCGACGCTTGCCTTGGCGCAGCCGACGCAGGCGCTGCAATCGTTCACATCCATGTGCGCGATCCCGGAACCGGCCGCCCCTCGATGTCGCTGGACTACTACAGCGAGGTGGTCGCGCGCATACGGGCCGGCAACCCCGAACTCATCCTCAATATCACGACGGGCCCGGGCGGACGTTTCGTGCCAACACCTGACGAGCCGAAATTGGCGGCCGAAGGCACGACGCTGATGGCGCCGGAGAAGCGGGTCGAGCACATCGCGGCACTGCGGCCAGACATCTGCACGCTCGACCTGAACACCATGAATTCCGGGAAGGAGGTCGTCATCAACACGCCCGGCAGCGTCCGCCGCATGGCGAAGGTAATCTCCGACGCCGGCGTAAAGCCCGAGATCGAGCTGTTCGACTCGGGCGACATCGCTTTGATGAACGATCTGCTCAAGGACGGCACGTTATCCGGTCCCGTCCTGTGCTCGTTCGTGATGGGAGTGCGCTATGGCTTCCAGCCGGGCCCCGAGACCGTGCTCTATGCGCGCGACCTGCTGCCGCGCGATGCCGAATTCACGGCGATCGGAATAGGCAAAGCGGCGTTTACCACTGTCGCGCAGTCCTACCTCGCGGGCGGTCATGTTCGTGTCGGGCTCGAGGACTCGGTTTACCTGTCGCGGGGACAGCTCGCCAATTCGAATGGCGAAATGGTCACCAAGGCCCGGCGCATCGTCGAGGATCTCGGGGGACAGATCGCCGCAATCGGGGAAGCCCGACAGATCGCTGGATTGACGGCGCCCGGCTCGTCGACTCGCGCGGCTTAGGGGCACGACATGTCGGCAACGACCTCAATGGCCCCGGAGCCGGCTTCGGCATTCGCCTTCGAAGCGACCTGCGTACGTCTGCATGCGAAGGCACCGAATGCAGCATCGATTGCACCGGCGATCGAACGGCGCCGGCTGTCGCGGAGAGCGGACGAGGTGGTCGTTCGGATCGAAGCCGCCGGCGTCAATCCTTCGGACGTGAAGGCCGCAATCGGTTTGATGCCCTACGCCGTGTTTCCCCGCACACCCGGTCGCGACTTCTCGGGCGTGGTTGTCGATGGCCCGGCGGAATGGATCGGCAAGTCCGTGTTCGGCACTTCGGGTGATCTCGGGATACGGCGTGACGGAAGCCATGCCTCGCATCTGGTGGTCGAGGCAGCCGCCCTCGTCGAAAAGCCCGATGCCATCTCGATGGAAGAAGCAGCCGGGGTCGGGGTGCCGTTCGTGACGGCCATTGAAGGCTTTCGGCGCAGCGGGATGCCCAAAGCCGGCGAGCGTGTCCTGGTCCTGGGCGCCAAC
>Ga0307515_10016764_pt1 | contig 13399 bp, 7 predicted proteins | sample 17_EM_MG_FD_194513 | JGI IMG/M metagenome (GOLD analysis project Ga0307515, IMG submission 194513) | Populus trichocarpa ectomycorrhiza microbial communities from riparian zone in the Pacific Northwest, United States - 17_EM | ecosystem: Host-associated > Plants > Roots > Unclassified | place...
ATGTGCCACGATGGTGCACTCACTTTTTCCTGAAAGGATGATCCTACACCCCTGGCCTAAATGAAAAGCCTTGAGACGCACAAGCCTAGAAAGCTAGCCTTGCACGCCTAGTTTTCTTCTGTTCTTTAAATGGGTGAGTGACACTTTTTGTCGCCACCTCGATTTTTCTAAAATAGAATTTCATTCAAATTCTGACCTCTAAATTCTTGGACCACCATTATAATTCAAATCTCAACTTGTCTTGAACTAAAATATCTTAGATATTTTAATAAAATTATTTTTAATCTAAAAATACATTTAATCAATTTAAAAATTACAAATTAAAATAAAATTAACAAGTCACAATCTATTTATATATATATATAAATATATATATATATATTTAAATATTAAAACAACTTTCATTAAACTCTCATCTCTGAAACAAAAGTCATTGACATCAGCATTGTTATTTTTGTGATCAAAATATGATGGACCACACTTTTTCTCTATTTATTTTTTATTGACTTTTTATCTCTTCTCTTAATATTGAGTGACTAAAACATGATAAAAATAAAGTTTATAATCAAACTGTAAAAACTTAAAATAATAAGGATTAAATATGCAAAAATTAAAACTTTAGGGACTATATTGATTTTTTCCATGCCTTTTGAACAATGTAAATGAAAAGGGCTTGTTTTTATGTTAATTTTGGTCATTTTTCTTTCATTTTTTTAACAATAACCTAAATTTTTATTTGTAAATTTCATCTTTACTTTAACATTGAAATATTTTTAGTCATTTTGGATACACTCGAGCATGCAAATCGAAGTTGATTCCAACATGTAAAACCATGTTAAGGTGACATTGAAAAAAAAAAAAATTTAACTATAGTGCAAAAAAATTCAAGGATCAAAAAGATAAAAAATTTTGCTATTAATAACGAAATGTGAGAGAATAGTTATTAAAACTTAAAAGTGTGTTTTAGTTTATTGTATAATTTAATCTAAAAATAGAATATAAATTACTGAGAATTTCTTATTTTTATGAATTTACCGATCCAAGTATAAATAACTTAGAACTTAAAATAATAATAATAATAATAATAATAAAAGAAGTAAGTTGCAAAATAGGCGTAATTTCAGGTCCAAGCCCCTTGCAATGATGCCTACAAGAAGGGGCCAGATAATCTGATTAAGGTTCATAACACTTTAGGAGGCCCAGAAGTCTATGATGTTTTTCAACAGAATATAAACTCTTAAGCAGAAGTTAGGATTCAGTTCACCTCCGTCTCTGACTCCCAATCCACAACAGCAAAAGCTAAGATTCTTTCTTGACATGATGATCAGTTTTTCGCAACCTGTTTGCAGAGTACCGAGTTCACTAATCCCTGTTTCCTATGTGGGTTCTTCTTATTTCTTGCAAAATCTTCCAAAAGACCCATGTAGAGTAGGCAAAGATTTCTACTTCACAGAAAAAACAAGACTTGGTGGTTGCAAGAGGAAAAGGAGGGTAGTTTGTGGTGCTGGTTTGATGTTTCCAGTTGATCCATGGGCACCTAACATTGACTCACAGAGCATTGCCTCACAGCTGTTTGCATTCTCTTTGTTTCCTTACATTGGTTTCTTGTACTTCATTACCAAATCCAAGACTGCTCCTAAGCTCACTCTCTTTGGTTTCTACTTCTTGCTTGCCTTTGTTGGGGCTACCAGTGAGTTTCTTTGGCCATATTTGTGCTTGCAGTTTTCTTGTTTGTTATTTTGATGCTTGAAATTATTGAATTGAGGAATGAGGTGGATTTTGAAGTTTTAGGAATTTTTAGTTAATTTGTTGGATTAATGTAGAAATTAGTAAAAAATTGAACTGTCTGGAGATACCCTTTTCCTCTCTTTACTAAAACACGTCCTTTCGTGTTCTCATATGGCCGAGGACTAGAAGTGTTTGTGAATGGGGGATTAAGGGCAACAGCCAAACAGGTTCCATTAAAAAGAAGAGATCTTTTCATGCAACGCACATTGTATTTGTGCCATTAATGATATATAATATCGTATTGTAGGATCAGAACTTGGGGATTAACCTAATATGTTGATGAATAATATTGGTGGATTTTTAAACATTGTTCCTTTTGCATGAAATTTTCCCTGACTAGGTTTATAATTCTTGTTCTGCCATTTTTCGAATGTCTTCTGTTGTCAGACAGCTTGTTTTATCTATACTGACTTTCTTCCTAATGGTTCTTTGGTTGCTCCACATCTGTTGAGCAGTCCCAGCAGGAATTTATGGTAACTTCTCCCACTGTATAGGATTTAATTTGAACATCAATCAGCTTTATTATTCATGCCTTCCCTAACTTTCTAGTGGGACTTATGTTTGCATGGTTGAGGCAGCAAAGGTGCATTATGGTACTTCCTTGTCTAATGTGGATTGGTTGCATGGAGGAGCTGAGTCACTTCTCACCCTAACCAACTTATTCATTGTCTTGGGGCTAAGACAAGCTATTAGGAATGAAAATGCCCCCGAAAAAAGTTCATCAGATCCTGTTTCAGAAATCGAAGAGGAAAAGAAACCTTCTGTCTAGGTAATTTATTCAATCACGATATCTCCTTCACTTTGCAAACATCGATTAGTGATCTCTCTCTACTTCCATGCTCTTACTCCAGATGGATGTTCGAATGGTCCATACTTATGCAGTCCTTGTTACTTATGCTCTGCTTCTGGTCAGCCACAAGTACCTGTGCATTAAGGCTTCATTCCAGCCGAGTGCTGGAGATACTGATTCATTGCAAAACTGTTACAAGGAATCATAAGTATTCAGCTTAGCGTTTTGTACATCGTGTATTTTTCTTGTAAGGAACCGTCTTGATCTGTGGTCCATTTTCTTTTGGAATCTTCATCAGTTGGGTGATTTCCTATGAATGACAGAATGTATTTGTGAGCTATCGTGTAAAATCGACATATAATAGGTTCGTATGCAAACAAGAGTGGTTTGTACATTTTTCTGTGCTGTCTCTGCGTGATCGTTAAATTTATTCTTGTTTGCGATGCTTCTGTTTTTCCTTGTTTTCTTTTTTGGTCCTAGAAGTCAACATGCAGTGGCCTCTAATCTACTGCTGAATTGTCTTTCGAGGTTATATAAGCATATGTTATGTTAATGGAAGTTTTAGTTAGTAGCAATACAATTACTGATGTTATTTATAGGAACTTCAAAATTTTTCAATGCTGCCATAGCTAATCCTATTTTACATGCATCCTTTCCTCATTTATAATACAAGCTAGGTTCTACAGGCGAAACCAGCCAGAGTGTTGGATTGCACACAAATGCAGCACTTTCTCATTTCTTATTGTGGAGTGTCTGCATGAAATTATGAGAAAAATCCAGGTGTGTCGAACGGAAAGTTGGGGTCTAACTCCACTTGATCAAGTGAGAAATCCAAGTCCACAATTGGAGAATTGGTCGCTGACGTGTTGGTTGAGATTATCTCAGTGAAATCCGATTCCAGATGCTGCAAATTATATGCTCCTACAAAATTGTTCATCTGGAATGGTGAAACTGAGTAGTGAGTTGGTTCAGGTGTAGCTGGAGATATAAACGACGGAGAATAACTGCTCACATTCTTTGAGCATCCGTATGCAGAGGGAAAAGAGAAGGGAGATACCATCTCTTTATTGTCCAAGTCCTCAGTAATAACCTTTAGGCTATTTTGGAAGTTATAGAGGGCTTGCTGTGACTGCTGTTGTTGATAGTTGTTATTGGTATTCTTTTGTTTCTTTTCTTGTTTTTCTGGTGATGATGGTGATGGAATCGATTGGTTTCCATGAGCGCAGGTGTGCGTTCCTCGGTATGTGATCTCAAATATGGTGGGATCTTCATCTGATCTCTGCACTTGCTTTGTAGCCCAGCAGTTCTGAGTATTTCTGTAGGTGCACCTGTAATAGCTTCTGCACATGTAACAATCTCTCATTAGATGTCTAAACTATATATAGCAAGATGAGATGACTGTTGAAACATATAATTTTTTGTATAATTTAAGTTTTGAGTGCTTGGTTGGTGACACATACTTTCAATGTCATCAAGCCCTTGCTGTGAGAAACTAGTGACACGAGTCAGTTTCAAGTTCTTTTACTCGTGCTCTTAGTTACTGTTAAGCCGTAAAGTATACAGTCACAAGTGGTGGCATTTGTAACTTTCCAAGAAAGAAGAGAGAAAGGACTAGTCACCTGGGATATTTTGCTCCTAAAATATCTTTCTGCCCGTATTTTCTCCAGCTATAGCCATCATCATGAGGACCCTCAAGTCCATTCTCAGGACTGACTCTAACATGATCTGTCCATCTGGGAGTGGTCTTTCTGCAATCCAAATCGGAAAACATTTTACAAGAAGCATTAGCACAACTGAAATGGACATAATCTTCTAGCAACATGCAAGAGTTGTAACAGTAAACCACAAGTTCACCTCTTCTTTGAGGCCTCATTATAACCCTGATTATCCTTAACACCCCCATCGAACTCGTCACTTCGTGAGCTTCCATTAATGGATATGGGGGACTCTGGAACACCAGCGGAGACTCCAACACTTTGTGGCTGTCCCATTGACCCACCCCAGTTGAGAATCAAGAGAGCCCTCTCATAAGAAGCTAGTATCCTCTGTAATAACTCGTCCCTACTTTCAACTGACGATGTTGCATTCAAATGAGCTCTTAACTGTTTTGCTAGTTCCATACCTTGGACTAGCTCAGCAATCAAAGTCTGTTGCTCCCAGCACAAACCACTCTCCATTTTGTATACCTCCCTTAAAAGTTACCACAAGCAACACAATTATGCTTCTTGCTAGCTCTAAAATGCTAAAACTTGTTGTCCAGCAAAGCAGTATTAGCACATTTTCTACACCTGTAACATTTGGTTGCTTAGAAGCAAAAACTTTCCTCCTAGCAGGAAAAGTAAGAAGAGCAGAAGATTCTGGAATGACCAAGATGGTATAGAGCTAGAAGCTAAAAACATAGAAGTAGCCAGAACTAGAATTAATTTTTTCTGTGTACTGGTGAAAAGAGATAAGGATAGATATATATCTGTAAATGAGTGAAGCTTTAGCTGAGGAAGCTTTGTATTTAAAGAGAAAAGCGGAGGTTTGGAATGAGGATGAGAAAAACTGAAGGGAGAGAGAGGTATATATAGATTGGAAGGTAGAAAGTTTGAAGTTTGACTGAGAAAACGAGTTTTTCAGCTTAGACTAGTCTCTGGTCATAAGAGAAGACAGAAAAGAGAGAGTGTGTGTGCGTAAAATAGTATGTGGAGGTCCAAGTGCTGACCAATTCTACCCTTCAAACACTTCGAAGAAAAGGGTCTCTTTACTTTCCATTGGTTTGTGGCTTTGTGCTTTAGGGAATGAATGGATGATTGAAGTGTAGACTCAGTTAGAAACTACCAAAAGTCAAAGTCCAAGCTACGAGGGAAGAGTGGACAAAGAATTTTCAACCCCATTCCGCGTCATCTGTTTAATATTTAGTAGGTCCAAAGTACTGGAGATCCCGAGTGCTGTATCTATATATATATTCTCTCCAAAACTAACATTTAAGTTGGTTTTTTAGCTGCTGGTTTAGCTATTCTTTCTGTTTGATATTGTGATATGTGATGTTTCTTCATGTATTTATAAATATATACTTGTAATTGTCATTAAATCATGATCTGCAGAAAAATATATCAGAGTAAAAACTCTAACCCTACTTCTCTCTAATATATTAGGTCTAATCCAGCGAAGCATTGGTGGATTAGAAAAGGTGGGATAAGCTTAAACAGTGTATTGTTTTTTCTCTTGTCCATATGTGTATTTCCTGTGAACGCGTTTTTGGTGGAAAATAATAAAATGCATTATCCAAAGACTCCATGGCCCCAAGATGTTTTCTGATTGCCAAGAAGAGATCAGCATCGTTAAATTATAAATCAATCCTTCTGATTTATCAAAATAAATTAATAACTCCCTCTACTTTAAGAAATCATTTAATAGTTCATTGGCTGTTAAACAGATTTGTTAGTTTTATTATTAATACCCAAAACTACCTCTTAATTCTTGGATAACTATCGACTGAAACCAGTTGTTAATGTACAGTGATTAAAATATAAGGGATTAACTGTAATATTGTAAAAGTACAAGGAGTTTGTTGCACAATTTGTAAGAATTAAGGACTGCATGATAACTCTTCTTCCTTGGGCTGCTGCTGTTCAGGATCAAATCACCACCCCTCCAGCCTCAAAACCACGCCAAATCATCATCAGATCAATTATTTTCGTCTTCCGAACAATGCTGCAATAGTGAAAAAAGATTTAAAAGCTCAAATTAAACATAAAAATTTAAGATTTTCAAGTTTTAAAACATGTAAATTAACTAGTTTTTAGGTACAAATTTGATATTAATGAACTCTTGAAGATGAAGAGCTTAATTTGATTGTGGTTTATCCTTTGGTGGTGAATAGATGATTAAGAACTAATTGTATCTCTCTTTTCTTTCTCTTTGTTTTTTCTTTGTTGAGTTGTTGCTGTGATGATGGAGCAAAGAGAAGAGGAAGGAAGAAGAAGCAGAGGGAAAGGGGAGGAGAAAAGAAAGGAGAGAAAGGCGAAGGAAAAGATAAAGAGAGAAAATGATAAAAAAAAAATTTGTGTTTGGTATTTTTTTTAAAAGTATTTTTTATTTAAAAATATATTAAAATAATTTATATATATTAATATTAACATATTAAAATCATTAAAAAAAACACAAAAAATACATTTAAAAACAAAAACCATTTAACTTCCAAACACTCACATGTGTTTTTGAACAACAAACCAATAGAATGGTAAGTCAACCTAATGAAAAAAATAAAATAAAAGTTAATAATAAATTAGTACCTATATTTTTTTTAAAATGAATTATTTAGTCCCTTTATTATGAAAAATAATTAAATAATTTTTATGTTGTTTCGTCAACAATACAGTCCCTTGTCAATTCTTTGTTAATAAATTGAGAAGCTGTGTGCATTCGAATCACGGTAGGCTTGTCCCAGACAGGCTTTTTTTCGAATGGGTAATGGCCGAACTATAGATATGAGTGGCTCTCCTCTTCTTTTTTTTTTTTTTTTAAGCACCAGTCTTTATATATATTTACTGGAGTGGTGACTAATGTTATGTTGCGGGCTGAGTTTTTTTTAAAAAAAAAATTGAATAAAAATGTTTAAATGATGAGAAAGTTAATTCAAGTTAACTTAATTGTTACTTAATTCAGAATATAGGATTGAAATAATTATATAAAAATAATTATAAAATTTAAGGTCTAATAATTAAATGTCAAAAGATAAAAGTAAAAATAATTAATTTTAAAAAAAATATATTGAAGAAAAAAACCCAAGTCAACCTGGGTTAGCCTTACGAACTCACCAAATAGGATATGAGATTGGAATTAAAAAAATAAATTTTAAAAAAGATCTAGAAAAAAAAACCAAATTTAAATCAATAAAAACAATAAAAATACCTCGAGCCAACACGTATTAACTTGACTAACCTGAACTCAAAATAACCCTACATTCATAGACTAGTTTTGAAAAATTACCTTACTTAGAATTTAACTTGTCGCGTGCTATTACCTTACTTAGAATTTAACCACTAGTATAGTGGTTGAAAAATTATTAAACAATGCTTATGAGTTATTTTTCAATATATTTTCACCAAAAATATATAATAAACAAAGTAAAAACCTTTTTAAATAAATAAAAACCCCAAAATCACTCAAGAAATCAAAATTCAATTGAACCCATAAAATTAAAAGGAAACTTGATCTCATTTTCCATACATGTTGATAGGAAAAGCTCATCATCATCAAATTTTTCTCGTCGAATGAAGTTCATATACACCAAACTAGATTATTTTTATTGTTGGTATAACGATAACCAACTATTTTTTTTTTAATCTCTTTTGTTGTTTTCCAACAACTTTTTGTCTTTTTTTTTCTAACTTATGGATCGGAAAAATAAACCAGAAAAATAAATAAAAATAAATTTTTGGATCAAAATAAAACTTGTTATAAATTAGGGGTGAGCAATGTATTTTTTCCGCTATATGCATCTCAATCTTCTATAATTAATTTTATATTTCTACTATAATTTAGAACCTAATTTCATATAATTACACTATAAAAAGATGCAATTAAAGGGAAATTAAAAAAAAAAAAACCATGCAAGAAGTTCACTTTTCTTCATATAAACAGTGACAGCTCTCCAGTTTTTTTTTAGTTTTTGTTAATAATCATAGGCTGGTTATGAAAAACCTCTGCTTGAACTTAGGATCAGAACGAAACACAATGACTTGTGCGTTTTGGAGACGATGCTTTTCACTGCTTAATTATTATTATTTTTAACTCCAATGATTCAAAAGTCGAATCAAATCGTGATAGGTAATATCTAAATCGAAAAAAAAAAATTCAACTTAAATAATTGGTATATTTATATTAGATCAGGGCTCCAGTAGATTTTAATTTTACAATTAATTGGTATGGTGATAGCTCCACTAAGCGAATCGAGTAATCAAAAAGCCTAGACTAGTCTAGAGTTTCTCAAATGGGATCCCAACAGGGCTTCATGCTAAGTTTTTCATTTCTCTGAAAAGATTATTTCCTTTGCTTCTGGTGTGACTATACAGTTAGTGGACATTCAAGGGCAGAGTTTTCTAGCTAGCGTTGAGCTTAGATTCCAAATTTCCGTCCTCGATTCAATAAATTTGTCTGATGGGGAACAATACTGCCATATGGACGTGACATTAACCAAAACATAGATATGGAATTTATTCATCAAGAAATGGGCATAAAAAATGGCAATGCTCTGCATTTTTTCCCCACAGAGAGAATATGTGCTGTCTATACCCCATAATGCAAAAGCAGATTCAAAGCAGCATAAAGTGAAAGAATCCCACTCACTCCATGCCTATATATACGTGCTTCAGAATTGCCTTCTAGCACCAAGCGAACAGAAAGAGAGCCTCAAGAGAAGTCTTACACTAAAACCAACAAGCCCTCTTTGCCCAACTTGCAATGGCCTCGTGTCAGTGCTCCAAACCCGTTGAGCATCCATGCAACCAAGACCAGAAAAGCCACTCATCGGGCCAAAAGGTAGAGAAACAGGCTGAAGGTGGAGTCGTCAAGACCGGGACTCGCAGCTCAAGCCAAAGCCATTCCCCTGGAAGCACTAATGGCATGACCCCTGCTCCGGCATGCAATGCAAACAAGAGAGGTGAGCGCAAGAAGGGTCTGTTCCAAAGGATCAAGGATGGCATCTCAGGCCATAGTGATGGAGGCGGCAGCAGCAGCAGCAGCGAGAGCGAGAGCGATGATGAGAAATGTGGTAAACGAAAGGCAAGTACTGTTCCTATTATTTTGTTAACAAATATATATTGGCACTCACGCATGAGACCGCACGGGCATACATACTAACATGTATAAGTTTCTTTGATACTCTGCAGAATTGATGGGCAAAATCAGATATTGATGGTTTCCCCATATCTACAAGGAAATAAAGAGATGCCATATGGGATATGGTGATTACTTTAGAAAGGAATAAAGTGGCTTCACGTACGATAATCATGATGTAATCTTATACTATTATTATTATTATATGAATAAAAGGACAAGTCATGATTAAATATGCGGGCTTGCTTCTAATAATCAATCTGAGCACAGTATTGCTTGATCTATGACCAGAAGAATAATCCGCCCGTACCAAGATAGCATAAGCAGAGAATAAAATGAACCGTTGAGGCCTCGAGGCTAGACGGAAGAGCCACCTGGGTTTTAGTCTCAGCGTGCATGTATGTTATTTTTGTGGTGTCTTACCTGTTTACTGGGCTTGCAGGGTGTTCAGTGAATCTGAAAATTAGTTATGGTGCGCGCAAGCTGACCCGGACACCCCGGGTTAAAAAAAAAAAATTGAAGCGTTGAGTTTTTTAAAAATGGTCGCAAACAAGAGATTTTGCAACAAATGCACCACAACACTTAGCTAGCTAGAAGTTCTAATGGCCAAACAACGTGGTTCTTACAACAATTTATGCATATTCACTGACCCCTCTGAGCAAGCCCATGTTTTCTCATCCAACGGCAGAGAAACAAGCATTGGCACAATTTTGGCCTTCATTAATGTTAATAAAATTTATCCTCTAGCATACAAATAACTACAGATATCTTGGGATAATTAAAATCTAGACCAGCCCTGTTTCCACCAATCCTAAGCCCAAGTCTGTATGAGAAATGGCCGACGCCACGACCAAGCCCATAGAATGGTCTAAATCGGTAGAAAGGCATCTAACCATTTTTGTTCTTTGATTGGGAGCTAGAGAGGAATAAATATTGCTCTAGAAGGTCGAGTATATTAGTGTTCCTAGCTATGGCAGCAGCAATTGAGAGAGAGATTGATTATACTAATAAAAATAAATAAAACAATCACTTCTTTTCATCCCAGTTGAATTTCAAGCGATCTTGTTGAGTCTTTAATGATTACTTAGTTTCAAGTTAGAAATAGGTCCAAATGAATGTTGAAGTGGGCGAGAGTTATAAAACAGATTACAAATCTATAATTTGGCAGCAATTATTTTGTTTCTTAAATTAGTTATATCTGGGATTTACATTTAGGTCAAATTTTGAATGAAAAATGCTTTTTACATGATAGATGCGATAAATGACTGATTGAACATAAAAATAATAATTGCTGCATGCTTGTATGATTTATTTGTAAATATAGCATTGCTATTTTCGAATTTGTCTTGGTATTTATGTTCGATTGCTACGGCCCTTTGCCAAGAAATTATAAGATCTGATGGAAACTCATTCATGATACAAACTGGATCTTACCATTTCCGATCCAACAATTAAATAAAATACCCAAGGTATAAACCCTAAAGCAACGAGGATATATGAAGACACCGCCATGGCCGGTGGGAGAGAATTCAGGAGCTTTTCTTCATCCTATCAGCCCGTCACAGAATACTGGGCTAGATCTAGAAACTGTAGACATGATGCAGCTCAAGTCACAATCTGTTCTCAGCTTCCTTATTTGAGACCTTAGTTAATACTATATTTAACCAAACAAGGCATCAACAGCTTCTGTTAAGGAAGACGCCCTAGGTTAGAAGTGAATTTAGACAACTAACCATACAAGACAAAACCAAACAACTGCGTCGAATTTAAACTATCTTTATATCATTTAGTATATGTTCGGATTCTCTAAAGGACACAGAAATATTAGTTTAAACGGCACACAATTTGGTTCCCATCAACATTTTCTGTGCAACTTGGATATGGGAGCATCTATTCCCTTCTCAGGTCCAATAAAAGGCGGAAACTGTATTCTCTCTCTGTAATGGAGATGTTAATTGTCGATTCATCGTGCAAAAAGCATATTCAAAGGGTGATAAATAATCACATGGAATCCCACTTGCCCCATGCCTATTTATTTATACGTTTCTGCAATGACATATAAATATATGAGTGCCAGAAACAACCAAGAAGGCTAAGGAAATATACATACCTTGATGACAAAACTCTCAACAATATTATAATCTGTGTCCGACGCATGTGTGCCTCTAATGTCTTCGTTTTCCCCCCTTTCTTATTTCTTTCTTTTTTACTAGGAAGAACTATTAAATATATATAATTACCAATTGATAACGATAAACTTCACATAAAAAATATCGGGCTTTCCATGGTCTACTATGAAATTGGATCTATGAGCTGGAAGTTTCTAAAAAATTAAGTCCCTCATAGAACAAAAAAAACTATTCAATACTAAAATTAGTACTTGTGGAGAAGAAAAAGATGATGTATAGAAAAAGAAAAGTAAAAGCATGTTATGTGTGTATCTAGGCTCTATCCAAAGTTGGTCTCTACTTGGTGAGACCGAGTATATTTATACACCTAGCTTAGAATTTCTACATGGATAAGAAAATCATTGCATTTGCCACCCAAGATGGTTCATCCATTGATACGAGCGCGCAGTTATGAGTTTTGTGCTTGGTACATGATTGGAGGAGAAGTTAATGTATTAGTGTGATTGAGTTTATTTATTTTTATTGGCCTTCACGAAGGCTAGAAGTAGGTGTTCTAGAAGGGTAACTATTGGTGATGGAACACAATGTATGTCTTGCAAATATTGTGTGTGCAAGACATAAAAAATGTGTGCTGTATGTGAAATTGTCAAATAATTATTCATAAAATAGTATAGTAGGGGTGAGTAAAAAAATTAAAAAAATAGAAAAACAAATAATCGAAAAAACCGAACCATGAAAAAAATCTAATTAAACTGATTAGAATTTTTAAAAAACCCACTGGTTCGGTTTTATAAGACTGAAATCGAAAAAATTGACCCGAACCCAAACCGAAAAAAAACCGAGCCAAACTAAAAAAACCAAAAAAACTAGTTTTTGTTCTAAAATAACTGAAATCAGTCGGTTTGAACTGGTTTTAGTTTAATTTTGGTTTTTTTTGGAAAAAAACAGTTTGGATATTTTTTTTATATAAAAACCGAACCGAACCTGAACATAATCGCCCCTATAAAATAGTATATAGAGGTGTGTGACATGTAGCTTTATTTGTTAAGAGAGAGAGAGAGAGGCAGAGAAAGAGGGGAAAATGGGTTACTCGCTAGTCAGGCAACCCGCGAGGTTGGGTAGCCCAAAAATAAGGCGACCACGTTGGTTGCCCTTACTTGGGCGACCTTGTTAGTTAGTCCTTTAGAGCAACTAGCAAGTTTGGTTGCTTAGGCTGGTCTAAGCGACTGGTTGGGTCTAAATATTTTTTTAAAAAAAGAAAAAACTTTGGCTTACTAGGGAATCCTTTTTCTATATAATATTAATAAAAAACACTAAAAGATGAGGGATTTCATTGTATCAATTTTTTACAAAGCACTATTCATTGGAATAATGCTTTGTTTTTGTTATTTTTGCTTTTTTTCCAATCAATGCTTTTTTTTTTCATTTTCATTCTTCAATATTAGATTTGTTTTTTAAGGGATTTTACTATACCCTTCTCACAAAACACTATTAGAATAGTGCTTTTTTTTTTTCTTTTGATATATTTTTTTCAATCAATGTTTTATTTTAATTTCATTCTTTAATATTGATTTACTTTTAGGGATTTTATTTTACCCCTCCTCATAAATCATTATTTCAGTTTCATCCTTCAATATTGAATTTGCTTTTTACGGGATTTTATTGTACCCCTCCTCATAAAGCACTATTAGAATAATGCTTTGTTTTTTTTTCCTTTGATTTTTTTCCAATCATTTTTTTTTAATTTCATTCTTCAATATTAGATTTATTTTTTATGGGATTTTACTTTACTTCTCCTTACAAAATACTATTCATTGAAATAGTGCTTTGTTTTTTTTTTTTCTCCTTTGTTTTTTTTTAAATCAAT
>Ga0307515_10016765_pt1 | contig 13399 bp, 2 predicted proteins | sample 17_EM_MG_FD_194513 | JGI IMG/M metagenome (GOLD analysis project Ga0307515, IMG submission 194513) | Populus trichocarpa ectomycorrhiza microbial communities from riparian zone in the Pacific Northwest, United States - 17_EM | ecosystem: Host-associated > Plants > Roots > Unclassified | place...
AAGCTTTTCCTTTAGCTTTGCTATAAAATTTACCTTTACTAGCTTATCTTCTTTAAGAGCTAAGAATTGGTTGTCTCCTAAGATAATTATATTATTGGTTTATATGCCGATAATTCTAAATATAGTTCCTATAGTTATAATAAGGAAGTATAAATCGAATATAGAAGTAGTTATTAAGAGCTTCTTTTTATAGTGCTTACTATAGGTAGCCTACTAATAAGTTTCTACCTCTATAATTCCATATAATGGCTTAAGTATAACCATAATTATATCTTCGGGATATTAGTGGCAAATTTACTCTAGAAGGTATGCTAGTATTAAGCGCTAAAGGTGCGTCTCTAATTAGGTATAGGCCTAAGTAATATCTTATAAATAAACTGCCATTCTATTCTTTATTAAGAAGGGAGCTAGCATAATAATAACTCGCTAACTAGCTCGTTAAATTATAGGAGATTGCGTAAGAATTACCTCCTTACTATTATTATTATAGCCTTAATTTCTTAAATGGGGCGTTAGTAGCTTTGCCCTTAATCTTATTAACTATTCTTAACTTAAAGATACGAACTCTATTAAACTTAGTAGGGTTATACTTCTTAAATTTAAAGACTCCTCTTATAATAAGACCATTAATCTCCTACTTATTAGATACTTAGAAAGGAGCTCCTAAAGTTATAATATAACCTTCCTTTTAAAGCTATTTTATAAGTTTAAAGTTAGCCTTCTCCTTAGCTGTTATAAAGGCTATTAATAACTTAACTCTATTCTTAATGGCAGTAATAAATTGCTCTTTAAAATTAGTAAGATGTTAGCAATTTTATAATCCCTTTAGGCGACCTCTACCGCGTTATAGTTGCGGTACATCTACTATAATTATATTAGGATTATAGTTGTCTTTTAGAGCACGTTAATTATAGTTCTCCTTTAAGATATTTTTTAGGGCATCCTATAAAGGCTTAAAACTATTATCTTTATAGTAAGGCTTAATAGTAGTTAAATATAATTAAGTAGGTTTATAAGGCATCTAAATAGTATAAGTTTAACTATTAATTATAATAAGTTAATATAGGCTTAACTATCCTCCCTTTTTACGCTATACGCGTACCTTAGACTAGAGTAGTAGATCAAGCGTAGTTAAGGTATTTAGGCTATTTCTTATTCCTAATACGTTGTTAACCTAGCGTATAGCGTAGAGATATTATACCTCCTTTATTGCCTTGCGAATAGCCTTAGCTTATTATATAATAGAGGGAGATAGTAAAGAATTATTAGTTATTTAAGGGTAGGCGCTAAAGACTAGCAATATAGGTATAAGTTTATCTAGGCTAGCGGAATTATTAATAGCTTTAATAGCTATTTATAAGGTAAGTTCTTTGCTAGTATCCTTTAGTTCTAAAGAGATAATCTTATATACGCGGCGTAATAGCGCGTAATATCGCTCCACTTTTTTAATACTATTATATGCCTTAATAGGGACTTCCTTAACCTTAATTACTATTACTTTTATCTATTATCAAAACTCTATAGATAAGAAGTTCTTTTTTATATTATAGATAATTTAATTAGGGGGTTCTAGGTAGATATTAATCTAGTATAATTATAGGGTATCCTATACGTTCCTAGCTAATATATCCTTTAAGAAACGTGCGGCTTAGAAGGAGGTTAAAAAGTTAATAACTTAGAGTACTGGCTTGCCGCTAAGATATATAACGTTAACAATAATACAGAAGTTAAAGTTATAGTTATCTTTAAGGGTAAACTTAAATCGGCTAGGGGACTTCTAGTTTATTTAGTAGTGGTAGTAGTACTTTATAAGATGCTTAATTGCCTTAACCTTAACTTTATGGCCTACTTGCTAAAGAACCCTAAGTAATTAATAAACGGATAGGTGGCTAAAACGACAGTGTAGTTAGCGTAACTCTAACTTAGTTAAATAGCTCTAAGTAATACTCTTTTCTAGTTATTAAATAAGCAGCTAAGAGTAACTCTATTTATATATAATAAGCACCTAATTATCTCCCTACATAAGTATATTCTTAAGGTTGTTAAGCTTAACGCCTAATTTATTTATATCCCTAATACAGAATAGAAACGGAGTATTTGTGGGAATAATATAGAAAGTAATATATCCTAAGGGGGTTTGGACCCTAATTATGCTAAGAGAAATTATAGTACCCTTACTAAAATAAATCGTATATTAGCCTGCCGTTAAATAGTTAATCTAAATAGAGTTATTAAGCTACTAAAGGGCTCAAACTTAAGGTTCTCCTACTATAGATACTCCTGCGGCTCTAGTATCTGGTATAATACTATAGAAGATATTCGCCGAGTATTTGTCGTTAAAGGAGAACGCGGAGCTCTCCTTTAGCTCGTTAAAGATATCTAACTTTGTAATAGTGTGGTAGTGTAAATTGGACGTCGCCTACTACTTTGGCATTTTTCTGTATATATTAAGCCTTCGGCTTCTCTCCTTCCCTCTATTATATAGATATTACAATCTTACCAGTTACCAGAAATACACTCTTTTCTTTCTTTTTTACTAACTGTTTTACCGCCTAATTATAACTAACTGACTAACTAACCGACCGACCGACAGACAGACAGTACTGTAACTTTCCTATCTTAGAGAGGTTATACCCTCCTATATATTTTATGGCATTCCACATAGGGACGACGGCAAGCTCTTTAGATTAGAAGTCTAGTGCTATATACATAGAAAACACGTAGGAACATCCTACGACTATAGAAGAACCGCCAGCCGTAAAAGAACGATTAGCTGCGAAAGAATGACTAGCTGTAAAAGAACGACTAGCTATAGAAGAACCGCCAGCCAGATAGATAAGATAGTAAAAGAGAACTAGGTAATATCGAACAGTAAGGGGAACTAGGCAGTACTGGAAAAATATAGGATAGCTAGACTTAACGTATAGGCTAAAGAGTAGCAATAAGAAGCAAAAGACTATAGGTCTATTAACCTAAATCGGATTTCTTTACCACCTTAACTTAGTTACCGACTTAGTTATCTATATAGTTATAGGAAGAGTAGGGTCTTAAATAGTTGCGTATTAAGACGTTGGGCGAACTAGCGAGCTAATTAGATAACTTTAGCCGGCGGTTAGCGTTACTAAAATTTACTACCGAGCATGGCCAGACCTTTATTAAAGATACAAAGACGACAAGCTAAGGGCTAATTAATTAGATGGAAACGAGATCTAAGATATCTAGCGGCGAAGGAAGTTAGTACCGCCCTTTATAAACAAAGGATACAATACTAAGCAAGGTCGTAAGCATATGAGATTAGATCTGTCCTTAAAAGCTTCCTATTCTAGCTTAGCTTTATCTTCTTTTAAGTGATCCGGATTATATTAGTAGCGGCTTAAGAGGCGTTCCGTAAAGAAGTAGAAGAGACCCTACCGCGTAAAATAATGGTAAACTAAAGTAGACGAACGTACTAAGACCTAGTAGTAGACGATAAAGATTCCATACTCTCCTAGAGAGACCCCCCCTTAGGCGTTAAGAAGCAGGTGCTCTCCGTTAGGGATATAGCCGTATAAGTAGACTAGCCGAAGTATAAACTAATACTAGGATAGCTATCCGGGATACCCTCTGTTAAGACTACGGCCATATAAGTAGACCTACCATAGCGCTCACCCGTGACCCCTAGGACCGATAACCCTTAGTAGACGAAGGATATAAGCCGTAAGGACCACCTATAAGCTCCCGAGGAAGCTCTAGATGCACCTTATAGCTAGCAGTTAACGGCTTAAGATAAGGTCTACGTTATGGTCTAGCCTATACCAGCCCCAGAAGCCGTAGAAACTCCCTACTTCGCAGGATAGAATGTGTTGCAGTTTATTAAGCAGTATAAGCGGCTATGCGTCTAACACTACGTAATAAGTAAGGAGAAGCACTAAGGTCTTCTAGAGTACTGCGATTACTAAATAGGAATGTGGATCCGAAGTCTACCTAAATTTATAGCTAGTAATTAGACGGAGCTTATAAAAAAGCTTAGGGCGGAATACTAAGTAGATAACTACTACTAACGTATAAAGACAAGAGACTTTATAAAAGCTTTTATTCAGAAGTCAGCGGAGCAGCTAGGAGATCTGCGTCACTACGTATAGGACTTTACTACTATCTTAGCTAAAGCGGTAGCCGTAGAAAACCTTACTAAGTAAGAGAAGGGGTGGTGGTTTATATAAGGACTCCCTATTAAATACTATAGATATATAATGGAAAAGACAGAAGCCGTAGTAGACGAGCCTAGTACCCTTATTTTTAAAAGACTAAAGGAGGCTATAGAGTTAAGAATAATAGCTGTAGAGAACGCTAAGCAAATGGCTGTCTTTTTAGAAGATGTTTAGAATGTCTAGCTTATATAAGAGCTACGGTAGTAAAGAGAAGGAAGACTTCTTAACCTAGCTAAACTAGGTATATATAGAGGAGCCCTAATACAGCAGCAGTTACCCCTAAATTAGGCTATAGCTTAAAGCCCAATATAAGGATACTATAAGGCAGTATTGCTAGGGTGTACGGTAGGGAGTAGGTAAGCCGAGCATAAGTTATATAGGGAGTCGATGGAAGAAGACGATATGGTAAAGAGTAGGCAATAGCCTTATACGGAGACAAACCGATAAAGAGGGAAGGGCTGTAAGCCTAAGGTGCTTATAAGGAGGTACTAAGGGCTAGCCAAAGGCTAGCCTTAGCGTATTGGAATTATAAGGTTATAGGGTTATAGCGGAGGTATCTTAAGGGTCTAATTAATAATAGAGATAACGCAGACAATAAATATTGATTGATTTGTGATGTAGTAGATGCGGTTAATGTCTATATAATAGGGTCTATAGGGAGTTACGTAACCCATAGCGCACGGCTTAAAGTCTCTTCATTGAGAACTTTAAGCAGCAATAATATTATCTAATTAAATTCGAATATGCTAGTTCTCGTTAATTAAAGCTGCTATTGATTTATTTATCCTAATCTTATTTAACTATCGAGTCTCCTCCCTTAAAGCCTTAAATTTAGGCCGTTGCCATTACTCCTCTCCGTCTACTCCGTATAATAGACCCTTTTAAAAACGCCCCCGCACACAGCACACGCTCTTATTCTCGCGTTCCTGATAGCGAAGGCTCGCAGACGTGTCGCCCCTCCGTGACTATGGCCCCTACGCCCTCCGCCGCAGCCGTAACGGCAGCCAAAAAACGCCTACAGGATATTCATAAATAAGAGCTAAAAGACTGTAAGTAGGAGCGCACTTATAAGGCAGCTTTAAACCAGGCTACCCTTAAAGCACTTACTGCTTCTATAGCCTAGGTAAAGTTAGCTATAAAAGAAATACACTAGGCTTGGCTCGCCGCTATTAAGAAGAACCCTACTATAATTAACGCGGTAAAGGTTAACTCTAGTAAGTCTTCTCTCCCTCCTACGGTAAAGAGCCTAGACCTACTTCTTCCTAGAATCCTAGCCTCCGAAGTTGCTATAATATAGAAGGGTATATTTGTTTTAGAGAACCTTGTAAAGCTATATAACAACCCGTCTAAAATTAACTCCAATTAAATAAAGTTAACGGTAGATGGAAGAGTTATTACCTCTAGCAATAGCTTTAGAAAGGACTTCTCCTCTATAGGTATTTAGCTTAAGGGCTTTACTAACTATAGTATTATCGTTTAAACCCTCTAGGCTATATCGACCCCCTTAGCTATTATAATAGCAAAATTCTACTAAGCTATTATAGGCTTCTCTGTATAATTTGTCTGGAACAACGTCCTTAATTTAGCTATAGTTGTCTACTAGAGAGCTATAAGGCTTAGTTAAACTAACCCTACTAACTAGGCCATCCTTGTTAAACTATAAACAGCTAACTATAACTTCGCCACTCTACGCCCGGCCCCATCGTCCTCCTATAGTAGCTCGTTATTAAAACGCCCTTAGGTAGATATATCTACCTTATCCCTATAGGGCTAGATATGCGGTAATTAAAACGTAAGCCGGCTGTGCTTTAAATTACTATATTCCTATTAATATCTCTATAAAGTATATAGAGGGAATTACGTTAAGAAAGACTGTAAGGGGTCTCTATAATAATTTATACCCCCTCTACGCCTAAATTTAACGCTAAGATTTAAGGCGTTTACCCTAGGATATCTACTTTATACTTTACCATCGCTATTAAACGCATTAGCCTGGAGGGATAAGCTACTCCTATACCCTAAAGATCTCGGCCCCCTAATTAAGGGTATCCTAACGTATGGCGCGCGGATTAGAGTTACTACCTTACTACCAGCGCGTACATATTCAAATTAACTCCCTTTTAATGCCGACCCTAGGGTAATTACTATAAAGATTACTACCAATCTGCCTATCGGCCGTATTACTATTTATCCGCCTAAAGCGACCTATTGCTCCCCCTTAGGACTTGTGCCTAAGCTAGATGGAACCTTCCGCCGTATTTATAATCTCTCTTTACTTAAGCCTTGCTGAGGCCTTTCTGTTAACGCTGCTATCCTAGAGGCCCACTCTATCCTTACCTATAGCACCATAGACGACATTTTAGCGCTTATCCTCCTCGCTAGGAGAGGCGCCGTTATCCTTAAACGCGATCTTAAGGACGCTTTTTGGAATATCCTAGTCGCTATTACCAATTAACGCCTATTAGGTTTTAAGTGGGAGAAGATAGTATACGTTAAATGCTGCCTTCCCTTTAGTCTAGCTACTGCGCCTTTTCTCTTTAACCTCTTTACGGAAGCCCTATATTAGGTCCTTAAACGCCACCTCTACTTAATTATCGCCTTCTTCGCACTAGTTTATTATCTAAATAACTTTATATTTATCTTACGCCTAGACTCTAGCTACGCACCGGTAGTTCGCGTATATAACTTTATAATTATACTACTTAGTTTCCCTCCTAACGCCGTAAAAGACTTTTATAGCACAGTGTTAGATATATTAGGCTATTAGATTAATACTAACACCTTCTCCCTATTTTTTAGCCCTGCTAAGTAGATAGCACTATAAAATCTACTTGCCTCCTTTGTCCTTAGGCCCTAAGTCTCTCTTAAATAGTGCTAGTAACTTAGAGGTAGCCTTATTTGGGCCGTAAAAGTTATCTAGTTAGGGCGATCTTACTTAAGATTGCTATGGGACCTTATTATAGCTTTCTCTCTTATAAACTGCCGCACTTTAGCTATCCCGCCGGCGGTAATCTCCGACCTAGCTTGGTAGAGTAAAGCCCTAGCGCTTTAAAATGGGGTTCGTTTCTTTTAGGAGGACGTTACTCGCCCTTAGATCCATTTCTTTATAGATGCCTTATCTAAATACGGTTATGCTAGCTTCTTCTATAGCTGCCTAGGCTACTCCTCCGCTAAGACCTATTCTACTCCTTATAGTTAATAGCGCCCTTATACCTCCGCGCTGCCACAAGACAACCTCTTCGCAGCATTCCCTACCCCTAAGCACCTCTATACCTACATTAATGTGCTTAAAGTACTCGCTATTATTAACGTATTTATAAAATAGAGCCCTGCCTAGTAGTATTTATCTGTTTACGTTTATATAGACAATATAGTCGCCCTTATAGGCCTATAAAATACAGTGCTTAAAGGCCCTACTAATTTGCTCCTCCAATAAATCTTAGTCTAGGCTGCCGTATTTAATATCTAGTTATAATCTTCTTAGATTTTATCCAAAGACAATACACTAGCTAATGCACTCTCCCGCTTTAACTAGGCTACAGCCAAAAATCTCTACCCTTAGATCAATCTCTTAGTGCTAACGGCTTATCTTTAGGCTCGTTAATCGACCTACCAGGCCCGCCGCCTGCGTTTATTACCCAATTGGGCTAATCTTACTTGGTTTTAAGCCTTCTATAGCACGGTATCAAGCCTAGCACCCGTAAAACGTACGCCTTAGGTATAAAGTTATAGGAGTTCTTCTGCGCTATAAGGGCTGTACCGTTATACCTAGTCTAGTTACCTAACCTTATAGAATAGGTAGCACAGAGAATATATGGCAATAGTTCTCTGTATATAGGCAGGGTAGCTTTAAAGACTATACGCTTATACCTCGCCGCGATCCGCTCTATATACGTTGACTACGTTCTCCTAGTTATAGTATTTAAGAATATATTACTTTATCGCATACTAGATAGGGCAACCTCTCTTAACCCTAGCCTAAAAGAAGCTACTCCGAAGTTGCTAATCTTACGCAGTATCCTCGCTAAGATTATAACTAGCAGCAACTTGATTTAAGGGGTAAATACTAATGCCGCTTTCTGCCTCGCCTTTATAGGGTGCCTCTATATAGGTGAGATCTCCTATACTGATAAGCAACGGTTTAAACTGTTATTCGCCGTGACTAAGGCTACCCGCTTAGACGTATAGATTAGCCCCTCTAGAGATTACCTTACTTTCTATCTTAAATGGAGTAAGACTAATAAGAATAAGTAGGGCGTTTAAATTATAGTAGCCGCTACCTTTAACGTGGTTTACCCTATAGTAGCGCTATAAAGGCTTTTTCTCCTAGACCCCCAGGCTCCCTCCGCGCCGCTATTTACCACATTTAGTAGCGCGGCGTTCTCCGCCTTATACGCGCGGAGGATGCTTAAATTAAGGCTGACCCTTTATAGCATCTAAGCCGCATAGTATATAGGTCACAGCTTCTATAGGGGCGCGGCCTAATATACCCTAGACTATAGCTTCTCTAACGAGGAGGTTTAACGCCTAGGCCGCTGGTTGTTAGACACCTTCCGCCTTTACTGCTTAACCTTATAGGCTAACGCCTTCCGCCTTTTATGGAGGTTTTAACTGGGCACCCTGCCAGCGTTCTTTTTAACTTAGCCTTGTGCGTAAGGCTAATACCTAAAACATATCTCTCTATACACATTTTCTTCCAATTTGGCTGCGGTCACGCTTCGCTCTCCTTAGACTATAGGCTTGCAAGTTTAGAGCTATTTTTCCTGCCTTTTTACAGTAAAAATAGCTTATAAAAGCTGGAAAATAAGCCCGCTATTTACAGGCCCCTAAGCCGCAGCCACCAATTAAAAAAAATTGATAAAAAATTACGTGTATAAAGAGATAGATGATAGGGTCTATAGGGAGTTATATAACCTACGGCGCACGGCTTAAAGTCTCTTTATTGAGAACTTTAAGCAGCAATAATATTATCTAATTGAATTTAAATATGCTAGTTCTTGTCAATTGAAGCTGCTGTTGATTTACCCGCCTACCTAAGCGTTCGCTTCTTTACCTTCTATTCCACTACCGTTGTTGCACAATTGGGCTCGTATAGAATTACGTGGAAACTAGCCAATTAGGATTTTCTATCCCCGGGATAGAAAATCGCTATTGGCTCGCTTACTACTAGCGCCTTAGCGGCCCCCTCTTCTTCTTTTCTTTAGCTTAGCATCTTTGTATAGTTTAGACGCACTTATATAAGCCCGTTATATATATAGCTTATGCCCTACTTCTTATAAGTATGTACCTTTGCTAGTTAGACTATGGGCTTGCAAGTTTAGGGCTATTTTTCCTGCCTTTTTATAGTAAAAACAGCTTATAAAAGCTGGAAAATAAGCCCGCCATTTGTAGGCCCCTGAGCCGCAGCCACCAATTAAAAAAAATTGATAAAAAATTACGTGTATAAAGAGATAGATAGATTGTATACGGACTTCGTCCTCGCAATATGTCTAGAGCTTAGTTAACACCTCTCGCTTAATTCTAACACTCCTCTATACTGACGACGCTCTTCTCGTCTGCTTGTCTGTTTCCTAAATAGGTAATTATAAAGCTATTCCTAAATACCTTGCAAGTGCTATTTGGCCTACGTATAGAGGGAAAACCTAGTAGGCGAAAAACCTCTATTACTTGCTCCGTTAGTTACCAATTCCTAGTGTTACACAGTGCTTTATAAATTAGTCGATTGGTAGCTATTTCATAAGTATATCTCTAGGTTGATCTTTACCTAGTATATATACTACTTCGAGTCAATCTTACTAAACTATATTGTTTCGTACAAAGAGGTATTGAGTCTTAATATGCTTGGCTTTCTAGTGGTGCTTCGTGTCGTATAATAGGTTGACCGTACCCTTATTGTCGCAGTAGAGCGTAGGGATAAAAGGGTTATCGTTATCTCTTTCCCCTAGGTCTCTCGTTAGCTTCTTAAGCTATACTACTAACCTTGCTCCTTTTGATGCTGCTATAATCTCTGCTTCCATTGAGCTTAATACTGTCAACTTCTGCCTTTAAGCTATCCAGATCACGGCTCCCCTATAGCGTATAACTACTATACTTTAAAATAATATCTGATCGTATTTGTTATATCGTTGTACTTAAGGGGGCGGATTGCAGTTGTAATCTTAATTGATTTAGAAGCCTATAAATACCTCTGCAGGTCCTAGGTCTTTACATCTCCATTCTCTTAAAATTCTTGTCTTTGTAATATTGGGGGTCTGCTTGTCTCCCTAAATGCAGTCTTGCCTTCTTGCGAATTACTTCTCCCTTAGCGTTGTACTTGTGCTTTAAAACTATCTTTCTTAGGAGTAACAACCTTCCTTTTAGTACTCTCCCCCTTATAATAGTATAGGTGTGCATTCTCTTTAGTACGGGCGTCCCACCCTTAGTATTACTTTATAGATTTAAGTATCCCACTTAATCTTAACCTGGGCTTCCCACTTAACTTAAGCGGCCTACTTAGTCTTAACCTGGGCTTCCCACTCAATTTAAGCGGCCTACTTGGTTACTATCTGGCCTACTTATAGTTCCCGCTACTAGAGTCTTTATTGGCACTTAGTCTTAACCTAGGCTTCCCACTTAACTTAAGCGGCCTACTTGGTCACCGTCTTGCCTACTCGCAGTTCTCGCAACTAGTCTCTATCGGCGTTTAAGGTAGTAGGGGGGGAGGTCTAGGTTAGTTTGCAGCTTGGCTCGTAGCATAATTTAAGCGTCCCGCTTAATCTTAATCTGAGCGTCCCGCTTAATTACTGTCTCGTAGCTTATCTTATAGCTTACACCTATTGTGCTCTATAAGGGAACCTATACTTATTATAAGCATAGCACGTTTAGGGTTAGGGGTAGATTGAATCGCTGTCGAATTCTTCCTTAGCTATTGCTATATTCCCTACTTCCTCTACCTTAGAAGCACCTTAATCTTAATCTTTCTTCTTAGCGTTATTAAATCGGAATTGTCTAAGCAGGGGACAGTTTTCCTAGTAGTGGCCTTTCTAATAGTATACTCTACACTTATCTTTCTCTAGTGGCCTTAACTCCTTACTATAGCTGTAGCTCTTACCTACTTAAGACGACAAGCTATGGCGATGACGTGATGAGGAATAATTAAATCTACCAGCACGGCCTCTGCCCCTTATTCGACCTCGGTTTCCCTTTCTCCCCCTAGGTTTGTCTTTCCTTTCTTATATAAGTGCTGCATTTTATACCTATATAGGGCGAGCAGTCTTATGCTTTTAAAGAAGGGTAATGCAACTCTTAAGGTTTTGTTTATCTCGTAGACACTAGGTCTTTATATTCTACCACGTAACATTGCTTAGTAGGGCTAAAAGGAGTTACTCTTTAATATCGTCGTTAGTAAATGCTTAAGGTGTTAAAGCTAGATTAATCTTAAATCGATTTAGTATATGGAGGAACTTAATAATTTATATCTTTATAGGGTTAAATATAGTGCTGTAGAACTCCCTGTGAAGTCTAAAGGCGTAGACCTTGTCGTTAGCCTTATTAAACTTCTTTATTCCTTCCTATATTCCTTAAATATTATACGCCTTTATTATTATACGCATCTCTTCCTAATAGTCGTCTCCTATAGAGTTAAAGATAATCTTATTCGCTTCCCCTTATCTTCTTCTCCTATTAGCTGAATTAACTTAAGCCGGGTTTTCTGTACCAGTGACGAAATCCTATCCTTCTGCTATAATTAGGGCTGCCTTGTAGGTGCGCTCCTAGTCTGCAAAGTTGTCTCCATTGAAAATGACGATTTTACCGGCCTTGTGGTCGTACGTAGGTGTCGTTAAGGTTGAGGTAGAGGAGGTTATTTTCGGGGGTTGAGTTAGGAGAGGTGTTGCTACCCGGGCTTATAACCTGTTGGAATTACAAGGTCATGGGGTCACAGTGGAGGTATCTTGAGGGTCTAATTGATGATAGAGATGACGCAGATGATGAATATTGATTGATTCGTGATGTAGTAGATGCGGTTGATGTCTATATAGATTGCATGCGGACTTTGTCCTCGCAATGTGTCCAGAGCTTAGTCAGCACCTCTCGCTTAATTCTGACATGGCGACCCTTAAGAGCCCCTAGGCGATGCAGCCGAGTAAGGGCCAAAATAACCCTTATAGATACGAAGACTGGCAAAACAGCGCCTAAGCTCCCTTTATTTTATAAGACTGTTAACCTTTATAAGACTATTAATATCCGCAAGGTTCTTAATATCCGCAAAATTTTACTGCCTTTAAATAGCTGCAATAGGACGCTTAGGGTTAATAAGGTATATAAGGATAAGGCTAGTAAACCTGTTTTAGATATAGAGGAAGTTACCGTTTTACTAAGTATAAATACTAAAGGCTAAAGGATCTTATCTAGTAAGGATTTATATATATATCTAATTGAGGAAGACTAGTAGCTAGGACGCGCGAATAACCTAGACCTAAACTTCCGTGGCTTGGCAATAAAGGACAATTAAAGGGTATTAAGGACTGGCTCCGTATATACTAAGGGACAGACCTAAATTAGCTAAAGGAAGGATAGACGTAGTAACGGGCCCCTATAATATAAACGGATTTTACTGCTTTCTATAATAGAGTAGTACTAAAGAATAGTAATGGAATGCGTATAAACTAGAAGGACTACTATTAAGTACAACCTACAGACTTAGTAGTAACGCCTAGCTAGCAACGTCTGTAGACCCTTAGAGACAGCTATATAGCTAGGATAGCCGTTAAGCCGTAGGAGAAGAATGTACGACTAGGAGATTATATCCAGATTAGGTTATAGCCTATGGATAAAATAGCTAAAATAAGGAAGGAGAATAAGTTATCTAATCCTTAGAAACGGTCTTAAAGACGGACACTTAATTAGGTTAACTAGGTTAGCCATTAACCCGTAGGCTCTGCAGCAGGCTCTATAGTAGGTGTAGAATGTTTAACTAGGGGACAGTTAAGTTCTAAGGTAGGGGAAGGGATATAGGCAATGACCGCGTAAAAGATTTCTATTTATCTGCTTAATTACAGTATTTCCTAAAGCTCCTTTTTTTTATTTATTTTCTTAATTATAACGCGTTAAGACGTATTAGTCGCGACGACCTACTACAAAAGATATTAGTTTAGCTTACCGCCTGTCGCCGAGCTAATAGCGATTTTCTATCCTAGGGATGGAAAATCCTAATTAGTCCATTTAGTAATAGA
>Ga0307515_10016766_pt1 | contig 13399 bp, 12 predicted proteins | sample 17_EM_MG_FD_194513 | JGI IMG/M metagenome (GOLD analysis project Ga0307515, IMG submission 194513) | Populus trichocarpa ectomycorrhiza microbial communities from riparian zone in the Pacific Northwest, United States - 17_EM | ecosystem: Host-associated > Plants > Roots > Unclassified | place...
CAATGAACTCAAGCTGCCGCATCTGGCCGACGGCGATGTCTGTCGTCACCTCGGGCCAGCGCGCGCTCTTGGGCACCGGGCCGCCGTCGGTGCCGGTGACCTCGAACTCGTGGCCGTGGATGTGGATGGGGTGATTGGTCATCGTCAGGTTGCCGATGCGGATGCGCACGCGGTCGCCCTGGCGAGCTACTAGCGGTGCAATGCCGGGGAAGACGCGGCTGTTCCAGCTCCACAGGTTGAAGTCGAGCATGGTCATGACCTTGGGCGTCGCGCTGCCGGGCTCGATGTCGTAGGCGTTGAGCAGGAAGGCATAGTCGCGGTCCACGTCGGCGATGTGCGGGTGCTTGGCCTTGGGATGCGTGATCCACAGGCCCATCATGCCCATGGCCATCTGCACCATCTCGTCGGCGTGCGGGTGGTACATGAAGGTGCCGGGGCGGCGGGCGACGAACTCGTAGACCCAGGTCTTGCCCGGCGGGATGGGCGGCTGCGTCAGGCCGGTCACGCCGTCCATGCCGTTGGGCAGGCGCTGGCCATGCCAGTGCATGCTGGTGGCCTCGGGCAGGCGGTTGGTCACGTAGATGCGCACGCGGTCACCCTCGACGACCTCGATGGTCGGGCCGGGGCTCTGGCCGTTGTAGCCCCACAACCGCGCCGTGAAGCTGGGCGCCATCTCGCGCACGACGGGTTCGGCGACGAGGTGGAACTCCTTGACGCCGGCGTTCATGCGCCAGGGCGCCGTCCAGCCGTTCAGCGTGACGACGGGGTTGTAGGGCCGGCCGGTGGGCGGCACAAGCGGGGCCTGCGTGTCGGGCGAGGTCTGGATGACGGGCTCGGGCAGGGCGGCCATCGCGGCCTTGGAGACGGCGGCGAGAGACGCCGCGCCGAGGAGTGAACGTCGGTTGAACATGGTCAATCCTCGCGATTCAGTGAAGCGACGCGGCCGACGAGGGCCTGGTCGAGGTCGGTCTGCGCGAGCCAGAAGTCGCGCAGCGCCTCCTGCGCGGCGCTGACGGCAGCGACCTGGGCGCGCGCGTCGGCCAGCAGTTCGAAGACACCGATCAGCATGCCGTTGTAGCGCAGCAGCTGTTCGTCGGCGATGCGCTTGGCCAGCGGCATCAGCTCGTCGCGGTGTAGCCGCGCAATGTCGAAGGCGCTGCGGTAGAGGCCGTGGGCTTCGCGCACCTCGGAGCGCGCGCGGATGGCCGTGTCCGCCGCCTCGTGTGCGGCCTGGCGGGCCAGCGTTTCGGCGCGCGGCAGCGGGCCGGGGCCGAACAGCGGCAGCTCCAGCGCCACCTCCCAGCCGCGCTGCGTGGGCGCCTCGTTGGAGGAGTTGCGCACCGTGCCCAGCTCCAGCATAGACACGAAGCGCGTCGTGCGCGCTAGGTCGTTCTGGCGCGCCGCCTGCTCCAGCGTCAGGCGCGCGGCCTGCACGTCCAGGCGTTGCGATAAGGCCAGCGCTTCAAGGGCGCTCGGCTCGCGCGGGGTGGCGGGCAGCTCGGGCAGGCGTTCGGGGAGGCGCAGCGCGGTGCCTTCCTCCAAGCCGAGCAGGCGCACGAGGCGTTCGCGCGCAGCGAGGCGCTGCTGTTCGGCCCGCCCGAGGGACAGCCGCGCGTCGGACTCGAAGGCCTGTTCACGCGCGCGGGCGAGCGCATTGAAGTTGCCGGCGGCCTGCATGCGCCTGGCCAGTTCTGCGCCGGCCTCGGCCGCTTCCATGACCTGCTGGCGATAGCGCAGTGTCTCTTCGGCAGACACAGCGCGCACCCAGGCGCGACGGGTGTCGGCGGCCAGGGCCAGCACGTCGGCGGCCGCCTGCTGTTGCTCGGCCTGCAGACGGCGCTGCTCGGCGGCGCGCACCAGGGGCAGCGTCAGCAGCCGGGCGAGGTCGACATGCCAGCCGCGCTCCAGCTCCACCTCGCTGCCGCGCGTGAGGCGGCTGAAGCGAAAGCCCGGGTTGGGCAGGCGGCCGGCGTCGGCCACCTCGACGGCCGTCACGCCCAGGCGGGCGAGTCGGGCCTGCAGCGCGCGGTTGTTCTGCAGCGCGAGCTGCACGGCGGCGTCGGCGGACAGCGGCTCGCGCAAGCGCGTGGCGAGAGCGTCGGGCGGCAAGGCCTGGTCGGCCAGGGGCTGGCGGGTGTGCGGCTCGGTCAGGCGGTTGACGTCGGCCAGCGGCGCGCCGGGGTCAACGCTGGCGCAACCGGCGAGGGTCAGCGCGAGCAGCAGCGACAGCGCCGCGTAGAAGGGAGCAGGGGGCATACAACAAGCCTCTCGGGGCAGGGCGAGAACCAAGCCCGCCTGCCAGTGACGGCGGCGGGGCAGCGACGGAGAGAGGCTCAGGCCCGGGGAGGCGGGTCGGGCAGGGGCGGCACGACACTGGCCCATGCCTTGGCGGGCGCGAGAGCCGCGCGCTCGGCAGGCGCCATCGTGGCCGCGCTCAGCACCAGCACCGGCGGCGGCGCGGCAGCCAGGCAGCAGGGCGCGCAGAGCTTGCAGGGTTTGGCGGCGTGGTCGTGCCCGTCGCCCTGGCCGGCGTGATGCTCGTGGCCGGTGTGCTGCTCCTGCGTCACGGGAGGTGGCTCGCAACTCAACTGGCCGGCCGCGAGCAGGCTGCGCATGGGCAGCAGTACGAGCAGCAGGCAGAGGAGGAGGAGGCGGCCAGGGCGACGCATGGGCGGCACTTTAACTGGGCTGATTCAGCCAGGCGCGCGGCGACATGCCCGCGTGCTTTTGCGCAAACAGCCGGCTCAGCGCAGACGCATTCGCATAGCCCAGCTCGGCGGCAAGTGCCTTCAGCGGCTTGCCGGCGCGCAGTTCGCTGCGGGCGATGGCCAGGCGCCAGTCGGCGAGGTAGTCCGCCGGCGTCTGGCCCAGCGTGTCGCGAAAGGCCTCGGCGAAGCGGCTGCGCGACATGCCTGCTGCTTCCGCCATCGCCGCCAAGGGCCATGATTCGCCGGGCCGCGCGTGCAATGCCGTCAACGCGCGGGCCAGGCGCGGGTCGGCTAGGCCGCGCAGCAGACCCAGCGGCAGCGCCGCGTCGCGCTGGTCCAGCATCCAGCGCAGCAGTTGCAGCAGCAGCACCTCGAAGAGCCGGTCCGCCAGCAGCCGCTGGCCGCAGCGCACGCGCGCTGCTTCGCCGAACAACAGTGTCAGCGTCGCGTCGATGCCGTAGACGCCGGCCAGCGGCAGCACGATCAGCGGCGGCAGCGCCTGCACGAGCGGATGGCCGGCCTCGAAGTCCAGCGTGGCGCAGACGAAGTCCGAGCCCTCGGTCGGCGCGTTATGGAAGTCGTGCGCCAGCGGGCGTGGGTAGAAGACGAGGCTGGGCTCCCGCACCCAAAGATGCTCGACGAGGCCGGTCGCCGCAGCGTGCCTCACCTCCATCTCGCCGTTGCGCATCACATGCAGGAAGCCACGACTGGGCTGGGCATCGAAATGCGTCACGCCGCACAGCGGGCCAGTGTGGAAGAGGCTGGCGTGCACGCGGAAGCGCTCGAACAGCGGGCTGAGGCGGTCCAGCGGTGGAGCTTCTGTCACGGGATGAATGGGTTGAAATTGTGGATTAAATGATACCCGTCGTTCCAACTGCGCCGCGACAGTGGCGTCCTTCCTCAACTGCCACCAAAGGCGACCCATGACCTCCCGAGTTCCTCTCGTCTCCGCCACCGACACCCCCGCCGCCAGCCGCCCGCTGCTGGACGCCGTGCACGGTGCCTTTGGCGCGACACCCAACATGTTCCGCGCCGTCGCCAACTCGCCGGCGGCACTGCAGGCGATGTGGGGCTTCTTCGGCGCTCTCGGCGGCGGGGTGATCCCGGCCAAGCTGGGTGAGCAGATCGCTGTCGCTGTGGCCGACCTCAATGCCTGCGACTACTGCCTGGCCGCGCACACGGCGCTGGGCCGCAAGGCAGGCGCGTCAAGCGCCGAGATGACCGCCGCGCAGGCGGGCGAGTCTGTCGACCCCGCCACGGCCGCCGCTTTGCGCTTTGCGCTCAAGCTCGTCGAGCAACGCGGCCAGGTGGGCGCTGCCGACGTCGCTGCGCTGCGCGCGGAGGGCTTCAGCGACGGCCAGGTCGTCGAGATCCTGGCCCATGTCGCGCTGAACCTCTTCACCAACTACGTGAACGTCGCGTTCGCCGTGCCGGTGGATTTCCCCGGCGTGAAGCTGCGTTCGGTGGCTTGATCGAGTAGGTGGCGTAGCGATGATGCCGTCCATGAAAACCGCCCTCGCGCTGCGCCACCTCGCCTTTGAAGACCTGGGCCTGCTGGCCCCGCTGTTGCGTGAGCGGGGCTTCGAGGTCTGCTATCACGACGCAGGCGTCGACGACTTCGCGGCCATCGACCTGGAGTCGGTCGACCTGCTGATCGCCCTCGGCGGGCCGATCAGCGTCGAGGATGACGTCAACTACCCCTGGCTCGCCGATGAGGTTGCGCTGATCAGGCGCCGGCTGGACTCCGGCCGGCCGCTGCTCGGCATCTGCCTGGGCGCGCAGCTCATGGCGCGTGCGCTGGGCGCCGCTGTGCGGCCCATGGGCGTCAAGGAGATTGTCTTTGCGCCGCTGGCGCTGACCGAAGCCGGGCAGGGTACGGCGCTTGCCGAACTGGGCGATCAGCCGGTGCTGCACTGGCACGGCGACCAGTTCGCATTGCCGGCTGGCCTGCCGTCGTTGGCCGCTACGCCGGTCTGCCGGCACCAGGCGTTCGCGCCCCATGACCGGGCGCTAGCCCTGCAGTTCCATCCCGAGGCCGACCCAGCGCGCATCGAGCAATGGCTGATCGGCCACGGCGACGAACTTGCCGCCGCCGGCATCCGGCCGCAAACGCTGCGCGAGGCCGCCAAACAACAAGGCCCCGGACTTGCCGAGGCCTTGAAGCGGTGGATGCAGCGGTGGCTAGACCAGGCCCTGCTTTGACGCCAGCACGGCCGCTTCCGCACGGCTGGAGACATTGAGCTTCTTGTAGATGCTCTTGATATGGTCGTTGACCGTGAACCACTTGATGCCCATCAGGTTCGCGATCTCCTTGATCGTGAAGCCCTTGCTCAGGTAGGTCAGCACTTCGCTCTCGCGCGGCGTCAGTCGTTCCCACTCGGGCGGTGGGTCCAGCGCGACGTTGCGGCTGTTGCTGAAGGGCGCATGCGACGACGACAGCGAGCCGAAGCCGGAGTTCAGCGGCATGGTGCCGCTGTCGCCCGACGTCGACGGGCGGAAGTGCGACAGCAGGCGGCGCGCGATGGCCGGCGACAGCGGTGGCTGGCCGCGCACGATGCGTTGCAACTCTTCCACCAGCACTTCGAAGCGGTCTTCCTTCAGCAGATAGCCGTCGGCGCCGCATTGCAGGGCAGGGAAGAGGTGGTCGTCGTCGGAGTAGAGCGTCGTGACGATCTTGAGCGACGGCGAGCCGGTGAGTTCGGTCAGGAACTCCATGCCGTTGCCGTCGGGCAGTTCCAGGTCGACGAGGATGAGCTTGAAGCCGCTGTCCGGCGCGCTGCTGGTGAGCTTGGCAACCTGGCGGCGTGCGTTCTCGAGATCCCCGACCTCGGTGATCTCCATCGCATCGCTGAAGCTCTCGCGCACCACGCGGCACAGGAAGCTGCGGGCGACGGGGTTGTCTTCGATGATGAGGACTTTGACGGTCATGGCGGGAGAGGCACGGTGGCTGTCGATTCGACCGACGAATGTAGCGCACCGACCTTGACGTAACGGGACGAGACTGCGGGGGGCCAAGCCCCCCTTTCAGGCTTCACACATTGGTAAGAACTAACTTGCCCACGACCTCACGAGCGGCCATGCGCGCGAAGGCGGCGGGCAGTTGTTCCAGCGGCAGCACGCGGTCCAGCACGGGCTTGATCTTGCCGGCGGCGTACCAGGCGGCCAGTTCGCCCAGCATCCTGGCGTTGCGGCCGGGCTCGCGCTTGGCGAATTCGCCCCAGAACACGCCCACGAGGGACGCGCCCTTGAGTAGCGCCAGGTTGAGCGGCAGGGCAGGAATGGCGCCCTGCGCAAAGCCGATGACGAGGTAGCGGCCGCGCCAGGCGATGGAGCGGAAGGCGGCCTCGGCCAGGTCGCCGCCGACCGGGTCGTAGACGACGTCCGGACCCTTGCCTTCGGTCAGCGTCTTCAGTTCGTCACGCAGGTTCTGCGTCGTGTAGTTGATGACCGCGTCGGCGCCGAGGGCCCTGCAAGCCTCGCACTTGGCGTCGCTGCCCGCTGCGGCGATGACGCGCGCGCCGGCCGCCTTGGCGATCTGGATGGCCGCCGTGCCGACACCGCCGGCCGCACCGAGGATGAGCACGGTTTCACCTGGTTGCAAAGCGCCACGGTCGATGAGCGCGTGGTGGCTGGTGGCATAGGTGCAGATGAAGGCGGCGGCGTCCTCGAAGCTGAAGGCGTCCGGCAGCGGCATGGCCAGCACGGCGGGGATGCAGACCTCGGTCGCAAAGCCGCCCAGCCCGCCGAAGGCCGCGACGCGCTGGCCCACGGCAAAGCCTGTTGCCCCTTCGCCCACCTCGGTGACGACACCCGAGAACTCCGTGCCGGGCACGAAGGGCAGGGGCGGCTTCATCTGGTACTTGTTCTGCACGATGAGCAGGTCAGGGAAGTTCAGGCTGGCGGCCTTGATCTGCACGCGGATCTGGCCCGGGCCGAGGGCGGGCGGCGGCAGTTCCTTGAACTGCAAGGCCTCGACGCCCACCGGGTTTTCGCAGACCCATGCCTTCATCGCCATCTCCTCTTGAATTTGAAGCGGCGATCATAGAAATCCACTCGGTTACACCCGGTCTCGCAGGTGACGCTCTCCCTACAATTGGCCGCCATGCGCATCCTGATTTCCAACGACGACGGTTACCTCGCTCCCGGCCTCGCCGCTCTTGTCAAGGCCTGTGAGGGCCTAGGTGAGATCGAGGTCATCGCCCCCGAGCAGAACGCCAGCGGCACCTCCAACTCGCTGACGCTGAACCGGCCCCTCAATGTCTACCGTGCCGCCAACGGCTTCCGCTATGTCAGCGGCACGCCGTCGGACGGCGTCCACCTCGCTCTGACCGGCCTGCTCGGCTACCGGCCCGACCTGGTGCTCTCGGGCATCAACAACGGCGCCAACATGGGCGACGACACGCTCTACTCCGGCACCGTGGCCGCTGCCACCGAGGGCTATCTGTTCGGCATTCCGTCCATTGCCTTCTCGCAGGTCGAGAAGGGCTGGGTCGAGCTGGAGGCGGCGGCCCGCGTGGCGCGCAGCGTCGTCGAGCAGGTCATTGCCGGCGGCTTGAACAAGGGCTTTCTGCTCAACGTCAACATCCCCAACCGTGCCGATGCCGACACGCTGCCGCGCAAGATCACGCGCCTGGGCCGGCGGCACGCCAGCGAGGGCATCATCGAGCAGATCAACCCGCGCGGCGAAACCATCTACTGGATAGGCCCCGCCGGTGACGCCCGCGATGCCGGCGAAGGCACGGACTTCCATGCCACCGCCCATGGCCAGGTGTCGATCACGCCGCTGCAGGTCGACCTGACCGAGCATTCGTCCCTGGGTACCTGGGCACAGCGCCTGGGACTCTGATGACCACGCCCAAGCGCTTTCCCGCCAGCCTGAAGTCGGCCGCCGCGCCCCAGCGCGAGCTGCTGATGCCGCAGCGCCATCTGCACCAGGCCACGCGTGACGCGGCCCGCCTGGCGCGGCCCAGCGGCACCGGGCTGGACAGTGGTGCGGTGCGCCAGCGCATGGTGGGCCGGCTGCGTGCCGAGGGCAAGTTCGACGAGTTGGTGCTGGCCGCCATGGCTGCGGTGCCGCGCCACGAGTTTGTCGACAGCGCGCTGGCTGCCCAGGCCTATGAAGACACGGCCCTGCCCATTGGCCATGGTCAGACCATCTCCAAGCCCTCGGTCGTGGCCCACATGTTGGGTCTGTTGATGGCCGGTGCGGGTGCCCGGCAGCGCGGCTCGCTGGGCCGAGTGCTGGAGATCGGCACGGGCTGCGGCTACCAGGCCGCCGTCATCGCCATGCTTGCGCGCCAGGTCACGTCCATCGAGCGGCTGCAAGCCCTGCATGACAAGGCCAAGCTGAACCTGCAGCGCGTCGTGCTGCCCAGGTCGCCGCGCCTCATCTGGGGCGACGGCCGCATCGGCCATTCGGCCAGTGGGCCGTTCGACAGCATCATCGCGGCCGCCGGCGGCGAGGACATTCCGCCCGCCTGGACCGAGCAACTGGCGCCGGGCGGCCGCCTCGTCGCGCCGACGGCGGCACGCGGTCGCGGGCAGGTGCTGGTGGTGCTGGACCATGTCGTTGAAGGCGGCGTCAGCCGGTGGCTGCGCAGCGAGCACGAGGCCGTGCTCTTCGTCCCCCTAAAATCTGGCGTCGTCTGACGGGGTCGCTGGCGCATCGCGCCACACAATCCGGGCGGCCCCCAAGCCCTAGCCACACGATGCCCTCACGCCTGCGCCACCTACTTGCCCTTGTCGCCACCTCGCTGCTGCTCAGTGCCTGCAGCAGCATTTCGCTGAACCAGGCGCCGGTGGAGGACCGCAACCCTGTGGCGCCCAAAGCCGCGGCGTCCGCGCCCGCGCCCGCGGCGTCTGCCCCGGTTGTGCCCGAAGTCAAGCCGCTGCCTGGCGCCGAGAACGCCGGCAAGCCGGGCTACTACACCGTCAAGCCGGGCGATGCGCTGATCCGCATCGCGCTGGACAACGGCCAGAGTTGGCGCGACGTGGCCAAGTGGAACACCCTGGAGAACCCCAACCGCATCGAGGTCGGCCAGGTGCTGCGCGTCGTGCCGCCGGGCGTCGACCCGGCCACCGTGACGGCCAAGCCCATCGCGAGCGCGGCCAAGGTCGAGACCCGGCCGCTGGATGCCAAGCCGCCGCTCGCCTCCGCCAGCGCCGCCTCGGCAGCCGCCGTCACGGCGGCCAAGGAGCCGCCCAAGGACGCCGCCGGCTCGGACGACGACAACCTGGCCTGGGCCTGGCCGGTGGCCCTGCCCGTCAGCGCCGGTTTCGACGATCAGCGTAACAAGGGCCTCGACTTTGCCGGCAAGCCGGGCGATCCGGTGCTGGCCGTCGCAGATGGTCGCGTCGTTTACGCAGGTTCGGGCTTGCGCGGCTACGGCAACTTGGTCATCATCAAGCACAACAGCACCTACCTGACCGCGTATGCCCACAACAGGGCAATGCTCGTCGAGCAGGACCAAGTCGTACGCAAGGGTCAGAGGATTGCCGAGATGGGTTCCACCGAGAGCGACACCGTCAAGCTGCACTTCGAGGTGCGGAAACTGGGCAAGCCTGTCGACCCGTCCAAGCTGTTGCCGGCGCGCTGAGTCAGCCGGTTAGCGATCAAGCACATCGGGCCAGCGACCACGCCATGAAACACGCTGTGCCCAAGTCCAACGGCCATGCCGGCGCGGGCCACGAACCCGGTGTCATGCTGGCCATGAACGGCGGTGCCAGTACCGATGTCGATGGCGAGCCCGCCGCCGATGCGCCCGACGAGGACATCCAGGTGCTGCGTAGCAATGGCAATGGCAACGGCCATGAAGTCGAGGTGGGCAATGCGCTGCAGGCCTATCTGCGCGACATCCGCCGCACGCCGCTGCTGACGCCGCAGCAGGAGTTCGACACGGCCGTGGCCGCCCGCGCGGGGGACTTCGATGCCCGCCAGGCCATGATCGAGCACAACCTGCGCTTGGTCGTCAGCATCGCCAAGAACTATCTCGGCCGCGGCCTGCCGATGAGCGACCTCATCGAGGAGGGCAATCTCGGCCTGATGCACGCCATCAGCAAGTTCGAGCCGGAGCGGGGCTTTCGCTTCTCGACCTATTCGAGCTGGTGGATTCGCCAGAGCATCGAGCGCGCGCTGATGCACCAGGCCCGCCTCGTGCGGCTGCCGGTGCATATCGTGCGCGAGCTCAACCAGGTGCTGAAGGCGCGCCGCGCGCTGGAGGCACTGCAAAGCGCCAACGGTTCTGAGGGCCGCGTACGCGCCGAGGACATTGCCCAGGCGCTGGGCCGGCCGGTCGACGAGGTGGCCGAACTGCTGGCCTACGCCGAACTGCCGAGTTCGCTGGACTCGCCCGTGGACCGCAACGGCGAGGGCGGCGAGTCCATGCTCGATCTCGTCGCCGACGATCAGGCCATCGACCCCATGGGCCTGCGCCTGTCGCACGAGGTGGAGCTGCTTTTGCAGCACGGCCTGGCGAGCCTGAACGACCGGGAGCGCGAGGTGCTGGCCGGGCGCTACGGCCTGTCGGACCGCGAGCCCGAGACGCTGGACGTGCTGGCCATCCGCCTGAAGCTGACGCGCGAGCGCATCCGCCAGATCCAGATCGAGGCGCTGGCCAAGTTGAAGCGCAACATGATGCGTCACGGCGTGGATCGGGACTCGATCTTCTGAGGTCGCTTGGCCTGCCGGGATAATCCCGGCCCTATGACTCAGACAACGGAATGGCTCAAGGTCGAAAGCATCGAACTTGAAGCACAAGGCGTGGCGCACAACGCCGAGGGCAAGGTGGTCTTCATCGACGGTGCCTTGCCGGGCGAGATCGTGAAGGCGCAGATCTCACGCCGCAAGAACAACTGGGAGCAGGGCCAGCTCACCGAGATGAAGAAGGAAAGCCCGCTGCGCGTGACGCCGGGCTGCCCGCATTTCGGCCTGCATGCCGGCGCCTGCGGCGGCTGCAAGATGCAGCATCTGCATGCTGGCGCCCAGGTGGCGGTGAAGCAGCGTGTCGTCGAGGATCAGCTCTGGCATCTCGGCAAGGTCAAGGCCGAGGTGCTGCTGCGGCCCATCGAGGGCCCGACCTGGGGCTACCGCTACCGCGCGCGCTTCTCGGTGCGCTATGTGCAGAAGAAGGGCACGGTGCTGATCGGCTTCCACGAGCGCAAGAGCCGTTACGTGGCCGACATGCAGGTCTGCAAGGTCGTGCCCAAGGTCGTCAGCGACTTGCTGATGCCGCTGCGCGAGCTGATTGCCGGCATGGCCGAGCGCGACCGCCTGCCGCAGATCGAGCTGGCCATGGGCGACGAGGTTATCGCGTTGGTGCTGCGCCACCTGAACCCGTTGCCGGACGGCGACCTGGTGCTGCTGCGCGAGTTTGCAGCGAAGCATGGCGTGCAGTGGTGGCTGCAGGCCAAGGGGCCGGACACGGTCAAGCTGCTCGACGAAGGCGGCCCGCAACTGGCCTACAGCCTGCCCGAGTTCGGCGTGACCATGCCCTTCAAGCCGACCGACTTCACGCAGGTCAACCCGCACATCAACGCGACACTCGTCGGCCGCGCGCTGCGGCTGTTGGCCGTCGAGCCGGGCGACCGCGTCATCGACTGGTTCTGTGGCCTGGGCAACTTCACGTTGCCGTTGGCCACGAAGGCGCGCGAGGTGCTCGGCATCGAGGGCAGTGAGACCCTCGTGCAGCGCTCGCGCGAGAACGCGGCGGCCAACGGCCTGGCGCACAAGACCAGCTTTGTCGCGCGCAACCTGTTCGAGATGACGCCGGAACTGCTGGCTCTGGACGGCACGGCCGACCGCTGGCTCATCGACCCGCCGCGCGAAGGCGCCTTCGCGCTCGCCAAAGCGGTGGCCGATATCGCGCAGGATCCCGCGCTGGCGCCCGGCTGGACGCCGCCGAAGCGCATCGTCTACGTCAGCTGCAACCCAGCGACGTTGGCGCGAGATGCGGGCCTGCTCGTCAACGTGGCTGGCTATCGCTGCACGGCGGCAAGCGCGGTCAACATGTTCCCGCACACGGCCCACGTCGAAAGCATTGCGGTCTTTGAACGCAATGCTTCAGAGGAGGCTCATATCGCGTGAGCGATGTGATGCCGTAACTAAAGCATCGCGGTCTTCGAGCGCTGACCAAGCGGCCTGCCGCCGTCTCCGCGTAAGTCCGGAGTACCGAATCCGGCGCAGTGGACAAAATAGATAAACATTCTTGTTTAGTTTTGTTTATCTATAAATCCAACGCGGAGACAGGCAAGCCATGTTCAATCGTTTCAAAGTTGCTCGACTGCTGGGTCTGGCCTGGCTGGCGCTGAGCCTGTCGGGGCCGGCGCAGGCTCAAGGAGACAGCGCGTCGGCGCTGGGGGCGCTCAAGCGCGGCGTCAACATCGTCGGCTATGACGCGATCTGGACGGACCCGGCCAAGGCGCGCTTCCAGCCGCGCCACATGCAGGCCATCCGCGACGGCGGCTTCGACCATGTGCGCTTCAACCTTCACGCCTTCGCCCACATGGACGCGGAGAACCGCCTGTCCGCGCAGTGGTTCAAGACGCTTGATGAACTCGTCGACGCCGGCCTGAAGGCGGGCCTGCAGGTCATCCTCGACGAGCACAACTTCAACGAGTGCGCCAAGGAAGCGGACCTGCCGTCCTGCCGCGTGCGTCTGCAGGCCTTCTGGCGCCAGGTCGCCGCGCGCTATCAGGGCGCGTCCGACGCGGTGGTCTTCGAGATCCTGAACGAGCCCAACGGCGCGGCCGATGCAGTGTGGAACGACATGCTGGCCGAGAACTTGGCCATCATCCGCGAGACCAACCCCAAGCGCCGCGTCATCGTTGGCCCCAAGTCCTGGAACTCGCTAGACCAGCTCGACAGCCTGCGGCTGCCCGAGGCCGACCGGCGGCTCATCGTCACCTTCCACTACTACACGCCGATGGAATTCACCCACCAGGGCGCGTCGTGGACGCCGGCGTTCCAGAAGCTGTCGGGCATCACCTGGGGCACGGCGGCCGAACGGGAGAAGCTGGGCAAGGACCTGGACGCGGTCAAGGCCTGGGCGGACAAGCAAAAGCGGCCCATCCTGCTGGGCGAGTTCGGCGCGCTGGAAAGCGCCGGCATGGCGCAGCGCGTGGCCTGGACGGCCGCCGTGGCCCGCGCCGCCGAGGTGCGCGGCTTTGCCTGGTCCTACTGGCAGTTCGACTCCGACTTCGTGCTCTGGGACATGAAGGCCGACGGCTGGGTCAAGCCCATCCACGGCGCCCTGGTGCCGGAGAAGGCAACGGCCACACCCGCCGCACCTGCCGCGCGCGCCACGGACCCGGCGCTGGACTTCCTGATCAACACGCCGCGCGTCACGACCTGGTCGGTCTATGGTGACGGCCAGTCCAGCCAGCAGGTGCCCTGCGCGGCGACCGGCAAGGTCTGCCTGCGGGTGGCGTTGCAGTCCGCCAAGCCCAATGTCTGGGACATCGGCGCTGTCGCGCCGCTGCAGGGCAGCATTGCCAAGGGCGACAAGCTGCAGGTCATTGCCTGGGCGCGGCTGGACACCGAGGACCCCAAGGCCCAGGCTGTCGTGCCCATGCTGCTGCAGGTCGGCGCGCCGCCCTACACGGCCGTGATCTCGGGCTCCGTCACTCTGACGAGCAAGCTGGAGGCTGTGGCCATTGGCGGCGTGGCGACTGAAAGCTTTGCCGGCGGCACCGTC
>Ga0307515_10016767_pt1 | contig 13399 bp, 13 predicted proteins | sample 17_EM_MG_FD_194513 | JGI IMG/M metagenome (GOLD analysis project Ga0307515, IMG submission 194513) | Populus trichocarpa ectomycorrhiza microbial communities from riparian zone in the Pacific Northwest, United States - 17_EM | ecosystem: Host-associated > Plants > Roots > Unclassified | place...
AACAAGACTGACTTCTTCCGCGAAGCCAAGCATTTCGACTATCTGCAGACGGTGGCGCTGCCGCTGATCGCCAGTAGCGGCGTGCGCACCATCCGCACCTGGAGTTCGGCCTGCTCGACAGGGGCCGAGCCCTATACGATGGCGATGGTGTTGGCGGAATTCGTCGAAGGCCGCAACGATGTCGCCTACAGCGTGCTCGCCACCGATCTCTCCACCGACGTATTGCAGACGGCGCGTATGGGCATCTATCCGGAAGATCTGATTGCGCCAGTGCCGCGCGACCTGCAGCGCAAATACGTGCTGACGGCCAAGCAGCCGGGCCGGCGGGAGGTGCGCATCGTGCCGAAGCTGCGCAGCAGGGTGGGTTTTGCCCGCATGAACCTGATGGACGAGAAATATCCGATCGGCGACCTGATGAACGTCATCTTCTGCCGCAACGTGCTAATCTACTTCGACAAGCAGACTCAGGCGGGCGTGCTCAACCGACTCTGCGATTGTCTGGCGAAGGGGGGGTTCATGTTCATCGGCCATTCCGAATCGATCACCGGCTTCGACCTGCCTTTGAAGCAAGTCTCGAATACGGTGTTTCAGCGTATCTAGGAACATTCATGGCAAAGAAAATCCGCGTGCTTATCATCGACGATTCCGCCAGCATCCGCCAGACGCTGACGCATGTGCTGGAGCAGGACCCCGATATCGAGATCATGGGGGTCGCGTCCGACCCCTTCATGGCGGCGCGGAAGCTGCAGGAGGAGATCCCCGATGTCATCACGCTCGACGTCGAGATGCCGCGCATGGATGGCATCACGTTCCTGCGCAAGCTGATGTCACAGCGGCCGATCCCCGTCGTGATGTGCTCGTCGCTGACGGAGGCGGGATCGGAAACGCTGCTCCAGGCGCTGGAGGCGGGTGCCGTCGACATCATCCTGAAATCGAAGATCGGGGCTGCCGACAGCCTTGCCGAAGATGCCATGCGTATTCGCGAGATCGTCAAGAGCGCCTCGTATGCACGGCTTTCCAATGTCCGCCGCGCCGCCGGAACCATCCGCTCCGCGTCAGCGGAGGGGCCGGCCAAGAAGCTGACGGCGGATGCGATGCTGCCGCCGCCGACAGGGCGGGCCATGGCGAAGACGACCGAGATGGTCGTCTGTGTCGGCGCTTCCACCGGCGGCACCGAGGCGTTGCGCGAATTCCTGGAAGAATTGCCGGCCAATGCGCCCGGCATGGTGATCGTCCAGCATATGCCAGAGAAATTCACCGCAGCCTTCGCCAAGCGGCTGAACGGGCTCTGCGAGGTCGAGGTCAAGGAAGCCGCCGACGGTGATCCGGTACTGCGTGGTCATGTGCTGATCGCGCCTGGTGACAAGCACATGCTGCTCGAACGCCAGGGCGCGCGCTATTATGTGAGCGTGAAGACTGGGCCGCTGGTGTCCCGTCACCGGCCTTCCGTCGACGTGCTCTTCCGCTCGGCGGCGCGCTCGGCCGGCTCGAACGCCATGGGGATCATCATGACCGGCATGGGCGACGACGGCGCACGCGGCATGCTGGAGATGCATCAGGCCGGTGCCTATACGGTGGCGCAGGACGAGGCGAGCTCGGTCGTGTTCGGCATGCCGAAGGAGGCGATCGCCAAGGGCGGCGTCGACCGCATCCTGCCGCTCGATCAAATCGCCCGCGAAGTTCTGATGACGCAGCAGAAATTCTGAGACTGGTTTCAAATGGGTCGAAACGGCGGCGTTGGAAGACGCCGCCGTTTCCTATTTGAACATTTAAAGTTGTGTAATCTTTCGCGCTCAGCGTTAAGGCGAAATTTACCGGCGCTGCTCAGAGTTGCATTCGAAAGATCGCGATGGCGCATGAAGCTCCGGTCGTTCACATCTTCATCCGCATGAAAGTCGGAGAGGAGATGGGGAGCTCAGCATGGTATTCGTTCTGCCTGCAAGCAATACGCATGGCCCGGTGTCCCGGCACAGTGCGACATCAACCTCCGGCCTGGCCCCTGCATCTGCCGCCGGAAAGATCCTCGGGGATCTGCTTTCCAACATCAACAGCGGCAATATCAGCGCCTATTCCAATATCATGGTCGCGCTGATGGACCGCGCGCAGATGAACGGCACCGACGCCAGCGATATCATCCTCGCTCTTGCACATGCCAAGATCAGCGCCGGGGCGGGCGACGATGTCGTCGAAGCCGGCGACTATGCCGAGGTCGATGGTGGCGACGGCAATGATTCCATCGGCGTACGCAACTACGGAAACGTCCGGGGTGGAAGTGGTAACGACAATCTCGGCGCCTATTATCATGCTACCGTTTCTGGCGGCGCCGGCGACGACGTCATCGGCACCTATAGCTACGCGACGATCTATGGCGATGACGGCAACGACACGATCAACACCTATTCGTATTCTAACGTCCATGCCGGCGCGGGTGACGACTGGTTCTATGGCTATGATCACACCACCTTGGATGCCGGGGCGGGCAACGACTGGGTTCACGCCTACGACTACGCGACCATCGACGGCGGCGATGGCGATGACGAGATCGTCGCGCTTGGGCATTCGACGGTTTCGGGCGGCGCCGGCGACGACGTGATCGTTCTCTCGGCCCGCGCGAGCGTTGACGGTGCGGCTTATGGGTACGACGTGGCTGATGGGGGTGACGGCAACGACTTCATCCAGGCCGGCGCCTATGCCACCGTTTCGGGCGGTGCGGGCGATGACACACTACGGCTGACGGGCAGGGGCTCGACGGTCAACTTCAGCAAGGGTGACGGCCAGGATACCATCTTGTCCCGCAACAATTTCACCATCAACGTCGGCGGCTACAGCAAGGACGACGTCGTCATCGACGATCGGGGCAATACGATGGTGATCTCGTTCAAGGGATCGGAAGATTCGCTCACACTCGACATGTCGAAGAGCATGAAGGTTCAGCTTGCTTTCGACGACAAGACCACGCTCGATCTCTCGGCGACCTCCAAGAGCTGGGGCAGGCCGATGCTCTCGGCCATCGTGAACACAGCCGGCCATGGCGATGTCTTCTGGGCGGATCTGGGCATCGAAGACGAGCGATATTCGATCCAGCCATAAGGTTCGCCATCTCTTGCGAAAACAGCGACGTTTCGGCGCCGCCGTTTCTGTTTTGCCCCCTCAGGCGAGATAACCGCCGTCGATCGTCAGGCTCGCACCGGTGACAAAGGCTGCCTCGGCACTGGCGAGATAGGCGGCAAGGCCGGCGATTTCCCGATCCTCGCCCAGGCGGCCGAGCGCCATCAGCGGCTTGAGGCGCTCATGGGCGCTTTCATCGGCGTTCATATCGGTTACTGTCGGACCGGGCTGGATGTTGTTGACGGTGATGCCGCGAGGCCCGAGATCGCGGGCGAGGCCACGGGTCATCGAGGCGATCGCGCCCTTCGTCATGCTGTAGACCGAGGAGGTCGGAAAGCCGCTGCGATCGGCGGTGACGCTGCCGATGGTGATGATGCGTCCGCCTTCCTTCATATGTCTTGCGGCGGCCTGCGTGGCAGTAAAAACGGCGCGGACATTGACGGCGAACATGCGGTCGAAATCCTCAAGCGGATAGTCGTCGAGCGGCTTGAGGATGAGAATGCCGGCATTGTTGACGAGAATATCGAGACCGCCGAAGTGCTCGACGGTGAGCGCGACAGCGTCCTGTACGGCTTTTGCATCGGCGCTGTCGGCCCGGATCGAAAGCGCCTTGCCGCCGGCGGCCTCCAACTCGGCGACGATCGCCTTCGCCTTGTCCTCCGAAGTCGAATAGGTGAAGGCGACGGCGGCGCCATCAGCGGCGAGCCTTCGGACGATAGCGGCGCCGATGCCGCGCGAGCCGCCGGTAACGAGGGCGACCTTGCCGGAAAGTGATTGAGACATGCGGATTTCCTTTTCTGTTTTTGGATCATTCAGTCTGGAATTGAGCGTGAAAAAGCCAGCCGGAGTTGATCTCTTGTCAGCGGAGGCTTCTGATCGCCATGCGGGCAATGCCGCGGAGCGTCTCGGGCGGCGCACCGTTGCGGGCGCTGACCTTCATGCCTGACAAGGCGGCGCCGAGAAAGTGGATGGCGTCGGCGGTATCGATATCGCTGCCGAACTCGCCAGCCTTGCGGGCTTCAGCAAGCAGGGTCTCGATCGCCGAGTGGAGCGCGTGGCCGGCGCTGTCGGTGAGGGCTGCGATCTCGGCATCGGTGCGGCCGAATTCGCAGATGGCGCTGACGCCGAGGCAGCAGCGCCGCGCTTCGGCGGCGGGGCGGGAGGCGAAGGCGACAAGCGCGCCTTCCAATGCCTCGATCGGCCGGCCTTTGCGGCGAAGATCGGCGACGACCTTGCCGACGCTGTCGGCATTGTAGCGCTTCAGCGCTTCGAGATAGAGGCCGCGCTTGTCGCCGAAGGTGTCGTACATGCTCTGCCGGCTGATCTTCATCGCCGTCAGCAGTTCATCGGTGGACGTGCCTTCATAGCCGTGCTCGGAGAACACGTCGATGGCGGCATGAAGAGCGGTGTCGCGGTCGAATTCCTTGTGTCTTGCCATGGTGCACCCTTTACGATTTATGGACTAATCTGTCCAGAATAAAATTGACCGTGACCCGCGCTGCAGGCAGCCATGCGCACCTCCTCTTGAAATTTCCGCGATTTTGTGGTCTTGAGGCCGCCAATCTATGCAGCGCTGCATATTATGCATGTTCAGGGACACATCCCGCCCCTGGCAGCGCGTCCCGTATTCGTCCAAGGAAAATGCCCCGATGGCTCGTTCAGCTCTTCTCAATGTCATGGTTCAGGCTGCCCTCAAGGCAGGAAAATCGCTGGGGCGTGATTTCGGCGAAGTGCAGAACCTGCAGGTATCGGTCAAGGGACCTGGTGATTTCGTTTCCACCGCCGACCGCAAGGCCGAGAAGATCGTCCTGGACGAGCTGCTGAAGGCGCGTCCGACCTATGGCTTCCTCGGCGAGGAAAGCGAGGAGATCAAGGGTACCGACGGCGCGCATCGCTGGATCGTCGATCCTCTCGACGGCACGACGAACTTCCTGCACGGTATCCCGGCCTTCGCCGTCTCGATCGCACTCGAACGCAACGGCGAGATCGTTGCCGCCGTCGTGTTTAATCCGGCGACCGACGAACTCTATACGGCCGAACGCGGCGGCGGCGCCTTTCTCAACGACCGGCGCCTGCGCGTCGCGGCACGTCGAGCTCTCTCGGATTGCGTCATCGGCTGCGGTGTGCCGGCGCTCGGCAAGCGCAATCACGGCAAGTTCCTGGTCGAGCTTCGCCATGTGATGGGTGAAGTGGCGGGCATCCGCCGCCTTGGCTCGCCGACGCTCGATCTGGCCTATGTCGCGGCAGGGCGCTTCGACGGTTTCTGGGAAGCGGAGCTGGCACCCTGGGACATGGCGGCCGGCATCCTGCTCATCCGCGAAGCCGGTGGTTATGCCACCGATTGGGACGGTGGCGCGGCGATGCTGGAGAGCGGCGCGATCGTCGCCGGCAACGAACTGATCCACAAGGCCCTGATCGAAGTGGTCAAGCGGCCGGTTCCCGCCAAGTGACCGAACGAAAATCCGGCTGTTGTAAAGTCACGGTTTTCTCCCCGGCATACTTCAATTCGGCACAATGTTGCTCTAGTCTCCGCCAGCAGGGAATCCGGAGGCTGCGTAACCTATGGAAAATGTGAATGTGGCGGAGATCGGCTCCACCGAAAAGACGGCGGGCAGCTATGCCTACAGGCTTTCGAGCCCTACGCCCTTCCTCTGGACGATGCTGCTCTTCCTCGTCATCGTCGGTTTCATCGCCGCCATCCTCTTTCGGCAGACGCAGACCGCTTTCATGCACAATCCGGGCCTCAATGGCCTGATCGTCGGCGTTCTCGGCGTCGGCATCATCCTGGTTTTCACGCATGTGCTGGCGCTTCGGCCTGAAGTGCGCTGGTTCAACTCCTTCCGCGCCGCCGGCAGCGCCGACAAGGTCAGCCGCAATCCGAGGCTGCTTGCGCCGATGCGGGCACTCATCGGCAGCCGCAAAACCTCGATGGCGCTGTCGACGACGGCGTTGCGCTCCATCCTCGATTCGATCGCCACCCGCCTCGACGAATCGCGCGATGTCTCGCGCTACCTGATAGGCCTGCTGGTCTTCCTCGGCCTGCTCGGCACCTTCTGGGGTCTCATCGGTACGATCGGCTCGATTAGCATCGTCATCCAGTCGCTCGATGCCGGCTCGAACGGCACGGGGGACGTGCTCTCGGCGCTGAAGGAAGGGCTTTCCACGCCGCTTTCGGGCATGGGCCAGGCCTTCTCCTCCTCGCTGCTTGGCCTTTCCGGCTCGCTCATTCTCGGTTTCCTCGACCTGCAGGCCGGCCGTGCGCAGAACCGCTTCTACATGGAGTTGGAGAACTGGCTCTCCTCGGTCACCGATCTCGGCTCCGACCTTGCCGCGCCGGCGCTCGACGCCGTTGCGGGTGGTTCCTCGGAGGATATGCGCGCGCTCTCCGAATATCTGCGCAAGGTCTCGGAAGAGGGTGGCGTCGGCACCCAGCGCTCCGTCGCCGCCATGGCGAGCCTTGCCGAAGGCATTCAGGGTCTCGTCAAGAACATGCGCAACGAGCAGCAAATGCTGCGCGACTGGATCGAGGCGCAGCAGGACGAGGCGAAGGCGATGCGCCGCACGCTCGACCGGCTAGCCGAACGCATCGGCGTGCAGGAGCGCGCAGGCGACCGGCGCGAGCGCGCGAGCCAGACAGAGAAGAGCGAGGGCAAGTAAGCCATGGCTCTTGCCCGCAACCGCCGCCGCGAACGCGCAGTGGATTACTGGCCGGGCTTCGTCGACGCGCTGTCGACGCTGCTCATCTCGATCATGTTCCTGCTGACGGTCTTCGTCGTCGGCCAGTTCATCCTGAGCCGCGAAATCACGGGACGCGATGAGGTGCTGAACCGCCTCAACAGCCAGATCAATGAGCTGACGCAGCTTCTGGCGCTCGAAAAGGGCAGCAACCAGGATCTCCAGGATTCGGTCGCCAACCTGCAGGCCTCGCTTGCCAGTGCGGAAGGCGAGCGTTCGCGGCTGCAGTCGCTGCTGAGCGCCGGTTCGGGCGGCCAGGACGCGGCGCAGAAGCGGATCGGCTCGCTGACGCAGGAGCTGGACGAGCAGAAACAGATGAGCGACCGGGCGCTCAGCCAGGTCGAACTGCTGAACCAGCAGATCTCGGCGCTTCGCAGCCAGATCGCCGCCGTCGAAGCGGCCCTCCAGGCTTCGGAGGACAAAGACCGGGTTTCGCAGACGAAGATCGCCGATCTCGGCAGCCGCCTCAACGTGGCGCTCGCCGCGCGTGTGCAGGAATTGAACCGCTACCGCTCCGACTTCTTCGGGCGGCTGCGCGAAATCCTCTCGGACCGCGAGAATATCCGCATCGTCGGCGACCGTTTCGTCTTCCAGTCGGAAGTGCTGTTTCCTTCGGGCGGCGCCGATCTCAATCCGGATGGGCAAACCGAGATGGCAAAGCTTGCCGCCGCGCTTCTCGATGTCGCCAAGGAAATTCCACCGGAGATCAACTGGGTGCTGCGCGTCGACGGCCATACCGATAATGTGCCGCTTGCCGGAACGGGCCGTTATCGCGACAATTGGGAACTCTCCTCGGCGCGCGCGATTTCAGTCGTCAAGTTCCTGATCGCGCAGGGCGTGCCGGCAGACCGGCTCGTTGCCGCCGGCTTCGGCGAATTCCAGCCGATCGCACCTGATGATACGCCGGATGCACGCTCGACCAACCGCCGCATCGAGCTGAAGCTGACCGAGAAGTGATCAGCCTGATATCGCCTGCCGCGCCTCGTGCAGCCGGCCGGTGAGGAATTCGCGCACGGCGGGACTGTCGCTGAGGCCGATCGCCGTCATATAGGCATCGGCCGCCGCGGTATCGTCGCCGGCCTGCGCCAGAAGAAAGGCGCGCACCGCCCAGTACGGCTGGTAGCTTGCGATGGCGCGGGGATCGAGCTTGTCGAGCCCTTCCAGGCCGGCTGCTGCGCCCGAAGCCCTGCCGATCACCGCAGCCTGGCTGACGCGTGCGCCGAGCGTCGGCTTCATCATCACCAGCGCCGCGTAGAGGGTCGTCAGCGCCTGCCAGCCGGTCTTTCCCGACAGCCGGCGCGCTGCATGCACGGACTGGATCGCCGCCTGGCACTGGAAGGGGCCGAAGCGATCGAAACTTCCAGCCTTGCGCAGCAGCGCATCCGCTTCGGCGATCATGATCGCGTTCCATGCTGCCGTATCCTGCTCGTCCAGCGGCACATATCGACCCTCGCTATCGCGCCGAGCACTGCGGCGGGCTTCGCAATGGAGCATCAGCGAGAGCAGGCCGATCGCCTCCGGTTCATCAGGCAGCACGGCCAGAAGCGCGCGGCCGAGCCAGATCGCCTCGCCGGCCAGCGAATGGCGCTCCTCCTCGCCGTCGAGACCGTCCCAGCCGAGGCCGTAGGCGGCGTAGATCGCCGAAAGCACGGCGGCGAGCCGCTCGGGCAAAGTGGGGCGGGGCGGAACGGCGAAGGGGATGCCGGCATCGCGGATCTTCAGCTTGGCCCGCACCAGGCGCTGGCTCATCGCCTGCGGCGAGACGACGAAAGCCCGGGCGATGGTCTTTGCCTCGATGCCGAGAACGGTTTGCAGCATCAGCGCTGTATGCACCGAGCTGTCGATGGCGGGATGGGTGCAGGCGAAGAGCAGCTTCAGCCGCTCATCCGGAAAGACGGCTTTGCCGGCTCCGTTCATGCGTTCCTCCGCCTCCTCGAACGCCATTGATATCGTCGGGCGTGCATTGGTCTCGACCATGCGATGGCGGGCGGCCTGCATGAGGTTGCGGCGTGCGGCCACCAGCAGCCAAGCTTCCGGATTGTCGGGGACGCCGCGCTCCGGCCAGACGCGAAGGGCCGAAGCCAGCGCTTCCGACAGCGCGTCTTCCGCCGCCGGCACGTCGCGCGAGCGGGCGGCGAGGAAGGCGATCAGCTTGCCGTAGGACTGACGCGCCACCTTTTCGGCAGCGCGTCCGGCATCGGGTGGCATCGCCGCCTCACATCTGCAGGCGCGGGCGCACCTCGACCGAACCCTTGTCGGAGATCGGAACGCGCGTCGCCCATTCGAGCGCGGTGTCGATGTCTGGAACATCGATCAGATAGAAGCCGCCAAGCTGCTCCTTGCCTTCCGGATAGGGGCCGTCCTGAACCTCGTGGTCTTCGCCGTTGCGGCGCACGATCGTCCCGGTCTCCGGGCCTGTCAGCCCGGCGCCGCCGGTCATGATGCCGGCCTGGGCGAGTGCCTGGCTATAGGCGACCCAGCCGTCGCGATAGGCGGGATCGCCACGGCGAGCGAAATCCTCGGGGGCTTCGCGAATGATGAGAGCATATTGCATGGAAAACTCCTGATCTCGTTGTTGGCGTTGATCCAGGCATGCCGGCCGGATTCTACATCCGAAACCTGCTGCCCGGTGAAGCGGCCCCGCTTCCGGGATATCCGTTCCGAGACAATGAGGCGCGACCACCCGCCGTTTCGACATGGCCTTTAAAAAAATATGCGAAAAAGAAAAATGGCGCCGAAATCGCAAGCAAGCAAGCGGGCCGGGCTCAAGGGCACCGGCGTTTCTCAAGGGCGCGAAAGGGCAGGGCGGCGTCACGCCGCCGCTGCCATCTTAATCAGGCTTCGGGCGGCTTCGTCTGATCGACGACTTCGGCGCCGGGCGTATTCTTCTTGATAGATTCAATGGCACTCATGGCGGAGGCCTTCGCCTTGTAGCCCTCGGACGAGAACATGGCTTCCCCGTTCGATGCCTTGAAGCGGAAGCGGAACTCGCCGGCCTTATCCTTATAGACTTCGAATTTATACATGGATGTCTCCCGAAATCCTGAAACGCTGAATTGCAACCATCAGCTTAGTGGAGGCTAGATCAAAATGGCGAGCTTTTCCACTGCCTTAATTAGGATTAGATTGCTTGGCGTCGAATTGTCACCGTTTCCATTGGACGCAAACGAATGACAGGCCGGCGCCTATACCGCCTAAATCACTCCATCTGGATATTCGCGCCCTTGACGACCGGTCCCCATTTGGCGAGTTCGGCCTTCACATGGGCGGCGAGCTCCTCCGGCGTCGAGCCGACAATGGTGGCGCTGAACTCCTTCATGCGATCGGCAACGGCTGGGTCGGCTAGCGCCTTGTTGGCCGAGGCGTTGAGGCGCATCACCACCTCGTTCGGCGTCTTGGCCGGAGCGAAAAGCGCGTTCCAGGTATAGGTCTCGTAACCTGGTATGCCCGACTCGGCGACGGTAGGCACGTCGGGGAAAGATGGCGCACGCTTGGCCGTCGTCACCGCCAGCGCCCGCAAAGTGCCGGCCTTGATGTGGCTCGACGAGGAGGGCAGGTTATCGAACATGATCGGCACCTGATTGCCGATGACGTCGTTCAATGCCGGGCCGGCGCCCTTATAGGGAATGTGCTGCATGCTGACGCCGGCCATGCTTTTGAAGAGTTCGCCGGAAAGATGCAGCGGCGTGCCGTTGCCCGATGAGGCGTAGCTGTATTTGTCGGGCTCGGCTTTCAGCAGCGCGATCAGCTCCGGCACGGTCTTTGCCGGCAGCTCCGGATTGACGACCAGCACATTCGGCACGACGACGAGCAGCGAGATGGGCGCGAAATCCTTCTCGGCGTCATAGGGCGTCGATTTGAGGATCAGCGGATTGAGGGCGTGGGTCGCGACCGTGCCCATCAGGATGGTGTAGCCGTCGGGTTCGGCGCGGGCGGCGTTACCGGCGCCAAGATTGCCGCCGGCACCGGCGACGTTCTGGACGATCACCTGCTGGCCGAGATCCTCAGACATCTTCTGGGCGATGATGCGGGCGACGACATCGGTCGAGCCGCCAGCGGCGAAGGGCACGACCATGGTGATTGTGCGATCGGGGAAATCCGCAGCAGTGGCAGACATGCCTGATGCAAGGGCTGCAAAAACACCGAGGCCGAGCGCAAGGCCCGTGCGTCGCGTCATATCGGAAAGCGCCATTCCTATCTCCTCCCAAGGATTTCAACAGCAATATCCCCACCTCGGGGAATGAAGAGGGTAGGGCGGGAGGCGCGAAAGACAACCGCAGGGGGGGCGCGGCGGGTGTCAGACTTTAGTTGCTGTTGGGGGAAAGCGTGCGCGCCGGTTATTTCACGGCGGCGAGCACATCCTCGTTGGCGGCGTCGAACTGCAGTCGCGCCAGCCGCGCATAGATACCGCCATGGCGGATCAGGCTTTGATGCGTGCCTTCTTCGACGATGCGGCCCTGGTCCATGACGAGGATGCGGTCGGCTTTCAGCACGGTTGCCAGGCGATGGGCGATGACGAGCGTCGTGCGGCCGTCGACCAGACCGTCGAGCGCCTTCTGCACCAATGTTTCGCTCTCTGCATCAAGCGCGGAGGTCGCCTCGTCGAGAAGCAACACCGGTGCATTCTTCAGAATAGCGCGGGCAATGGCGATGCGCTGGCGCTGGCCGCCTGAGAGCGTGATGCCGCGTTCGCCGACATCGGTCTCGTAACCCCTGTCCAGCCGGGCGATGAATTCGTCGGCCTGAGCGGCAAGGGCTGCGGCACGAACTTCTTCAGGGGAGGCGCCCGGGCGGCCGAAGGCGATGTTATCGTGGATTGAGGCGGCGAAGATGGTGACGTCCTGCGGCACGATGGCGATGCGCTGGCGCAATTCGTCCGGCGTCGTCATCTGTGCGTCGACGCCGTCGATCTTCACACTGCCCTGCTGCGGATCGTAGAAGCGCAGCAGCAGCGAGAAGACGGTGCTCTTGCCGGCGCCGGAAGGGCCGACGATGGCGACCGTCTCGCCGGGTGTGATGGCGAAGCTTAAGCCGTGCAGCGCCGATTTGCCGGGGCGCGAGGGATAGGCGAAATGCACGCCGGAGAATTCGACGCGGCCGCGGCTGGGCGAGGGAAGTTGCTGCGGGCTGGCCGGGGCGGCGATCGGCGAGACCTCGCCGAGAAGCTCGGTCAGCCGGTCGGCAGCGCCGGCTGCCTGCGAAAGTTCGCCCCAGACTTCAGAGAGCGCGCCCAGCGAGCCGGCCGAGATGACGGCATAGAGCAGGAACTGGCCGAGCGTGCCGGCCGAAAGCGTGCCGGCAAGCACGCTGTGGGCGCCGACCCAGAGCACGGCGACGACGCTGCCGAAGATCAGCGTGATGGCGATCCCGGTCAGCAACGCGCGGGAGCGGATGGCGGCGCGGGCGGCCTCGTAGGCGGATTCGACGGCGGTGCCGTAGCGCGTCGCGGCGGCATCCTCGCCGTTGAAGGCCTGCACGGTGCGGGTCGCGGCGATCGTCTCGTTGGCAAAGGCGGAAGCTTCAGCAAGCGTATCCTGGGCGGCGCGCGAGCGCTTGCGCACCGAGCGGCCGAAGGCGACGAGCGGGAAGACGATCAGCGGGATCGCTCCGATGACGAGGCTCGAAAGCTTGGGCGAGGTGACGACCATCATGCCCATGGCGCCGAGACAGAGGATGAGGTTTCTGAGCGCCACGGAAGCGGTGGCCCCGACGGCGGACTTGATCTGTGTCGTATCGGCGGTCAGCCGCGAGACGATCTCGCCGGACTGGTTGACGTCGAAGAATGAGGGCGACAGCCTCGTCACATGGGCGAAGACGTCACGGCGAAGATCGGCAACGATGCGCTCGCCGATGGTGATGACGAAATAATAGCGGAGCGCGCTGGCAATCGCGAGCACGACGGCCATGACCATCAGCATGGCGAAATAGCTGTTGATGAAGCGGCCATCGGACTGGGTGAAGCCGTGATCGATCATGCGGCGCACGGCAAGCGGCAGCGCCAGCGAGGTGACGGCGGCAAGCGCCAGCGAAATCAGCGCGCCCGCCACCAGGCCGCGATAACGCATGACATAAGGCGTCAGCCTGCCGAGCGGCCGCAGCGATCGGGTCTTCTTTTCTTCAGCCTGTGCCTGCTCTGCCAAATCGTCTCCGATCGCCCGCAAGACCCGCGCAATGCGGCCTGTTGGCTCTTGTTATCCCGGCGTCCTTCATGTATAGGCACCGCATCCTAATGGGAAGCCGTAGCCACCACGACTGCGGCTTCATTTATTCAATCGGTTCGTTGGCCGCAACTGCATGCGGCAAATTGAACTCCGGTATCGCAGGAAGATTGTTATGAAGGCAGGCATCCATCCCGAATATCACATGATCAAGGTGGTCATGACCGATGGCACTGAGTACGAAACCCGCTCGACCTGGGGTTCGGAAGGCGCTGTCATGAACCTCGAAATCGATTCCAAGTCGCATCCGGCCTGGACCGGCGGCAACCAGCAGCTCATGGACCGCGGTGGCCGCGTCTCCAAGTTCAACAAGCGCTTCGGCGGCCTCGGCCTCTAAT
>Ga0307515_10016768_pt1 | contig 13398 bp, 9 predicted proteins | sample 17_EM_MG_FD_194513 | JGI IMG/M metagenome (GOLD analysis project Ga0307515, IMG submission 194513) | Populus trichocarpa ectomycorrhiza microbial communities from riparian zone in the Pacific Northwest, United States - 17_EM | ecosystem: Host-associated > Plants > Roots > Unclassified | place...
TTTGGTTTGTCTACGGTCAGAGTCTAGTGGCAGAAACGATTGGTGTGAGTATTTAGGACTTTTCAAACAAAAACAATTGTACCATTTGGCTTTGGGTATTCATAGTACTTGTTTCCTGAGGAGAATACGTCCCTCACATCAGACTCATGGGTGAGTTATAATGCAAGGAACCTACCTTGCAAGTCGCGTCCGACTAAGCGCGTCTATAACCGTGCAGTTTGAATGTTAAGTTCAAACGTCAGAGACTGGAGAGGGAGACCAGATACCGGTCTTGATAGCACCCGGCAAAGCCTTGAGAATATTGAGGTCATGAGGGAGTCCAAAAAGGTTCGGCAATTGCCGGCAAGGGTTCATGCCCGCCTTTCTGTTCTTTCCTATTCAAAGACTGTATAACCACTGGGGCCTTTACTTCGGTAGTTCTAGTTGCATTCCGTGTGTGGTATATATTTTCGTCGCGGACCGCTAGGAAACCCGCAGAGAAGAAAATTGGCCACTTTCTATCAACCTTCGCCAATGTCCTTTACCCTCTGTTTCCATTTCACAATTCACATTCACCTGGTCTTTCATGGCTCACAGTTAGAACCCAAACGTCCGAACACCTTTCAGGATTGTGATCAGCTGCCGCCTCCACTCACTTTTCTTTGACCGCATGGTTGATGCTAGAAGAATGACAAGGGGATGAGGAGGCTTCGTTTTTGTCTTTGTCTCGGAAGAGGAAAACTCGAAGACGGTGTCAGGGGAGTAGCTTCAAGCTTGGTGCGTCACCGAGGAAGCGGGAGGTGAAAGCGGGAGAACAGGCCAGGGGTCGTGGAGGCAATTGGCGCGTGTGGTGAACGTGGATTGGGATTGGGGCAGGCGTGAGTGAATTTGAGGTTGGAATCTGCTCGAGCAGAGGACAGAGGCCGGGTTGGTCATCGTCTGTGAGTGCTAGGCTGTGGATTAAGGGTGTGTCTGGGAATGGATGGGTGGGAGTGGTAGGCACTTAACTTAGCGGTAGGGTTGGTGGCAGTGTCAGAGCGGATTCTGTTGGTATAGTCAATCTGTACCTGTTGTTATCGTGGATATTATTGCCGATTATCCATCTACGCGGAGCACGGGCGGCACGGATCGATGCTCGATAACAGTGAGGCGGTCGCATTCAGACCAGCCTGGTCCACGAAAGAAGCACGCCTTCATTCACCTTTCGACGTAACGGCCGTAGCGGCAATCCACCTCACCGATCCCACGTTCCAAGTGGCATCGCGCGCGGCTTCTCTCCTCTCCCTATCCTCGACTCTAAGTCTTCGAGAGCAAACCACATGTCCACTCAACCACCCAAGGAAATCCACTTGTGAGCACCCAGACAGCTAGCGCAGCATTGTTGTCTGACCACCGAAAAGCCTGCATTTGGATCGTGCGGCGCTTCACTCCAATCTAGGTCACACCGCTGATTTCGTGCGTCATACAGAGATCACTTTGCAAGATGTTACAGATTCGAGGTATCACCTGGAGTTGTTTGAGGGAAACCAGGAGATAGAACTACAGAAAAATGGTAACCGGACCTGGACACCAGTCCAACACTCGTATGTCCCTTGTATCCACTATATACACTCACTGAAGGCCCTGTGTTCGTAGGGATATTTCTCCGACATCCAAGATGCGCGTGGAGATCCAAAGGATCACCGGTCATATGTTTTGGAAGAAGAACCGGCCGGCGAACGAAGACATCGACCTACAAGGGCTCTCCGATGACTATTGGGACTCCACCAAGCATGAGTTCGTTATTCTGAGTCAGTCGTGATGACCGATTAGTCCGCTCATATCTGACAAAAGGGCAGAGGACGTTGTCATTGGAAAGAATCAGTTGTCACTAGAATTACGATTCTCTGCCGACGCTACTGTTTGTAACTTTACCACGACCCACCTTAACTAGCTAATAATGTCCGCATAGACGGAATCGCTACGCTCGTCGGTCCAAGAACTTGAAAGATTGATGGAGGGATTCACGCCACTGATGAGTAAATCGATGGAGAGCACGTTAGGAAAAGGGATTCAACTTGGCACTGTATTCGCTGAGGTCAGCTCTGCCCGTATGAAAACCAGCAGGATGTTGACACCTCTTAGTTCAATCCGATCGCAAAGGCAGTCTTCGGTGTTGCCAAAATCACATTTGAGGTTCGCGCTCTCTACTGGCGTATCAAAAGCAGAGTTAATATCAGATCGTTCAGCTCATGAAGACACAAAATAAATACGATCAGATGCCATCGAGCCTGTTGGATAGGTTGAAGCGCGTCTCTCCCTTGGCGGAGAAGGTTGTGGACGAAATTGTTAGCGAAGAGACAGATATATTGGGTGAAATAATGCTGCGAATGTTCAAAGTAATGCAAGAGATCGCCAAATTTTTATGCGGATACGTCAAGCGTGGGCGATTCAGTAGGTTGTCTCTTTTCCAGATTCCACAAATACTGATGACCGCAGAGCGAGCAGGAGATGCGCTGATTTATTCCAAGGACAAAGAAATGATGGAAGAAATGGGTGAAGAGTTAGCAAGTGTCATTGAAGACTTCCTGCGTGCAGTCAACGTCGAGGCCCTACGCGAAGTCAAAGGGATTGGTAAGCACACATTGTCTCAATCTCGCGTGGCGCATTCTCAGTAGCTTTGTGTAGAGCAAGATCTGCTACTCAGGCAACTTAAACCTATCGAGACCGGCCATCACTTGGGCCTTTGCTGTATGGATGGCACTCGTAAATCTCGCCTCAAGGAAATCGTAGATTGGGTGGCCAATAGATCGGAGAAGAAAGATCTTCTTCAGAGCAACACGTACTGGATCTACGGCTTACCCGGAATCGGCAAAACGTCATTAGCACATTCAATCTGTGCGAGCCTCTACGATCAAAAGCAGCTTGCTGGGGCCTTTTTCTGCCAGAAGGATGGTCCGAACTTGAGCGAGCCCAGAAACATCCTCCCGACTCTCATCTATAAACTTGCCAGAATTTTCCCCCCCATTCGAAAGATTGTGGCAAATTGTCTTCGTGACGACCCAAACCTGACACCAGAGTCAATGAAGGACTCATTCTTCCTTGACTTGCTCGATAAACTTCGTAAACGCCCAAAAGATCCCCTCGTCTTTGTCATTGACGCATTCGACGAATGCGGCGACGATCGTAGTCGTCCACGCCTCCTGAGGCTTCTCACAAGCGCTGCTACACGTGCTTCATGGTTGAAAATCATCATCACCAGCAGACCCGAAGTCGATATCCAACAGTTCTTTGATGGACTCACCCAGTCCTCGTACTTGGGATATGATTTGGCTGCAGATCAAGAAGCCAGCGGTGATCTTCGAACCTTTGCTCGAAGCGAGTTTGCCCCGGTTGGCCGAAAATGGCGTCTCTCCGAGCATTGGCCAGAAGAATTGCTCTTGAACAGAGTTATCTCTCGAGCGAATGGTCTTTTCATCTTCATCAAGACCCTTGTTCTTGCCCTTAAGCATTGTGGGGACCCCACAAAGTTTTTGGAGGCGGCCTCCGAAGATTCAGCTGGTGCTGGGTTGGAAGCTCTATACAGACTTTACTCAAGTATCCTAGAGTCGCGCGTAGAGCATCGTAAAGACGAGTTTCGGCGGATGATTGGAGTCCTTCTGACAACGGCTCCACACCGCGCCTTATGCGAGAAGACAATCGCAGAGCTAGCGGGAGTGGAACCCAACCTCGTCGGAATGTGGGTAGATGACCTCAGCTCTTTGCTATATCGAGACGAAGGGACCAATCAAGGGATTCATGTCCGGCATTTATCAATTTCAGAGTTTCTTGTCAGCGATGGCTGTCCCTGTGACTATCAAATCAACCCCCAGGACGCAAACGTGCAGCTGGGAATTGCTTGCCTCAAGACGATGGTTTCCCAACTCCGTTTCAATATCTGCGGGCTCGAAGATTCCCGACTCGCTAATGCGGACATCAAAGATCTCCAATCCCGAATCAAAGCGAACATTCCCGACTGCTTGCAATATAGTTCCCTTTATTGGTCAAATCATCTTTGTTTTGCTCCCGACAATGACCAGCGGGTCTGGGATGGCTTGGAGGAATTCTTTGAAGGATTGTGCCCGCTATTTTGGATTGAGGTATTGAGCATTTTGGGAATGGTCCCGATGGGTGCTCCGAGCATTCGAAGCGTGATTTCCTGGGTCAAGGTGAGTCCAGCTCTTGCTTGTATTCCGAGTAGTTCTGATTGGCAGTAGAATGGAAATTCGACCCTCCTTGAGAGAATTCAGGACGTTTGCCGTTTCATCATCACCTTTCGCACCCCCATCGTTATCAGCACTCCGCACACGTATATTTCAACCCGACCCTTCTTGCCCTTACGCTCGAATTTATCAAAAACCTTCAGCACGAGGTTTACTAAGGGCATTGAGGTGGTGAGAGGGAGATTGTCGTCATGGCCAGCACCACCATTGTCATGGGTTGGACATATCGGCGCTATTACTTGCATGAGCTATTCCCCCAATGGGAGGCAGATCATTTCCGGATCCGGAGACATGACCATTCTGATCTGGGATGCTGAGACCGGTGCGAGAAGTGGTGAGTCCCTCAAGGGGCACACCGGCGTGGTGATATCCGTTGCCCACTCTCCAGATGGCCAGAACATTGTCTCTGGATCTCGTGACAAGACGATTCGAATCTGGGATGCTGAGACTGGTGTTGCAGTTGGAAAACCTCTGGAGGGGCATAGCGGTGAGGTGTCCTCCGTTGCCTACTCTCCCAATGGGCGACACATCATCTCTGGATCTGGTGACTGCACGATTCGAATCTGGGATGCTGAGACTGGTGCTGCAGTTGGCAAACCTCTGGAGGGGCATAGCGGCTGGGTGGAGTCCGTCGCCTACTCTCCCAATGGGCGACACATCATCTCTGCATCGAGTGACAGTACGATTCGAATCTGGGATGCAGATACTGGTGCTGCAGTTGGCAAACCTCTGGAGGGACATAGTGGCGGGGTGGAGTCCGTCGCCTACTCTCCCAATGGGCGACACATCATCTCTGGATCTCGTGACAAGACGATTCGAATCTGGGATGCTGAGACTGGTGCTGCAGTTGGCAAACCTCTGCAGGGGCATGGAGACTGGGTGGAGTCCGTCGCCTACTCTCCCAATGGGCGACACATCATCTCTGGATCTAATGACAAGACGATTCGAATCTGGGATGCAGATACTGGTGCTGCAGTTGGCAAACCTCTGCAGGGGCATAGCAACTGGGTGCAATCCGTCGCCTACTCTCCCAATGGGCGACACATCATCTCTGGATCTTACGACAACACGATTCGAATCTGGGATGCTGAGACTGGTGCTGCAGTTGGCAAACCTCTGGTGGGGCATAGCGGCTGGGTGTCGTCCGTCGCCTACTCTCCCAATGGGCGACACATCATCTCTGGATCTCACGACAACACGATTCGAATCTGGGATGCAGATACTGGTGCTGCAGTTGGCAAACCTCTGCAGGGGCATAGCAACAGGGTGTCATCCGTCGCCTACTCTCCCAATGGGCGACACATCATCTCTGGATCTCACGACAACACGATTCGAATCTGGGATGCAGATACTGGTGCTGCAGTTGGTAAACCTCTGGAGGTTCATGGCAACTGGGTGGTGTCCGTCGCCTACTCTCCTAATGGGCGACACATCATCTCTGGATCTAATGACAACACGGTTCGAATCTGGGATGCTGAGACTGGTGCTGCAGTTGGCAAACCTCTGCAGGGGCATAGCAACTGGGTGCAATCCGTCGCCTACTCTCCCAATGGACGACACATCATCTCTGGATCTGATGACAAGACGATTCGAATCTGGGATGCAGGGACTGGTGCTGCAGTTGGCAAACCTCTGGAGGGGCATAGCGGCTGGGTGTCGTCCGTCGCCTACTCTCCCAATGGGCGACACATCATCTCTGGATCGAGTGACGGGACGATTCGAATCTGGGATGCTGAGACTGGTGTTGCAGTTGGCAAACCTCTGGAGGGGCATAGCGGCGGGGTGTCGTCCATCGCCTACTCTCCCAATGGGCGACACATCATCTCTGGATCTTATGACAAGACGATTCGAATCTGGGATGCTGAGACTGGCGCTGCAGTTGGCAAACCTCTGCAGGGGCATAGCAACAGTGTGTCATCCGTCGCCTACTCTCCCAATGGGCGACACATCATCTCTGGATCTCACGACAACACGATTCGAATCTGGGATGCAGATGCTGGTGCTGCAGTTGGCAAACCTCTGGAGGGGCAGCGCATTGTTTCTGGGTCTAATCGCAACTCCATTTGTGTGTTGGCACCATTTTCACATCAGCCATCTCCCTCTTCAAATCCACTCTATGCTCATTTCTATTCACGGCCTGACTCACAGGGTTGGGTCAGAGACCCAGACGGCGGCTTACTCTATTGGGTACCCCTAGATTGCCGTAGTGGCCTCCATTCACCCTCTCTCATTACAATCCCTCCTACATCTCAGTTCCAAACAGTTTCACTTGATTTTGAAGACTTTGCCTTTGGAATTGCTTGGCCCCAAATTTTCAACACTGCACGGCGCTAACTGTTGGTGGGATGTACCTCATCACACATTTACGTATGTTGCTGTATCCCGTTTGGTCACTTCCCATTTCCCCATGTCGCGCATGGGCGTGTAAAAGTGTAACTGTATTTATATCGTGCAGCAAGCTTCACAGTTCTTTCACTTCTGAGCTGCGCCTAGTCCTTTGACACTAACCATTCTTTCCTCGTATCCTTTTGTATATAATGTTACGTTTCGTAGAATATTTGATAATAAACGCAACGTCTAATAGCCTGGGTTTAAACCTGGGGACTCTTCCTTCAGTCCCACGGATATACGATATTTAGTTCTAATTGGCTTCGTATACACGCGTTTAATAGTATATAGTAAACCTATAACACTGGCCCGCAGTATTGGTAGAGTAGAGCGTGTAGAACGATAGAATGGAAATCTAAACAATTGTACTAATTGTTCTATAGGTTCTATAGGTTCTTAGACCTCAGATATAGATCAGAACACAAGGTACGAAGAGTAATAGAGTGTATAGAATGATAATGAAGCAGTGCGCGCGATTGACAGTGATGTCTTCAATACCGGTTCTTTATCCCGGGCCTACTGTCCCTGGCACTCCTTATCTCTATTTAGATAGGATTGCTAATGGGCTCTTAAGGCGCTATGGATAAATGGTTTATGGTAAAAAAGATGATATATAAAAGTCCGCCCAGAGAGCCCCTTATATAGGTGCGCTCTCCGCAGCGGGATCCATGGCAACACAACTGCGGCTGCAGAAGTCATACCAGATGACTCCCTTAGCAATGCATCCGCAGTTCATGGAGCTTTGGATGATACATAGGTTTCCCGCGTGAGCCGATCGCTTTGTATACCACCGCGGTAACAAAGGAGATCGGTCTAGCACGCGATACAAGCAGTAACCAATCGGAACGACTACCAAAGGATTACCCTCCCAGAGGATAATCAACAAGGCCAACCATGAGAATATCCCATTCCCCCTCGATGCGTGCGTGCATCAAGTCATAACCTCTCATCAATACCCGTTCTATAACATATAATTTGGTGTATGAGATGCTCTGTGGCCATTGAAGCTTGATCCCGCCATCCTTAAGCTCCTCATTTTCTCACAAATGGCCAATACCCGCCAAAGAAGGGACATGCATCTGACTTGAGGACGACGATGGGCGTACACACGCAGAAGCTGGAGTGACGGGTGTCCCAAGACAGGACAGCAGAATAGTATTTGCATAGACAGCCAACCAGTGAGATGTACGTGGCAGGCACGGAAGAGACGGAGAATAATCCAAGAGGGAAGTTAGGATTTCAGAGACCCGATAGGCAATGGGGGACACATACAAAGACGAGCCCTTGAGACGAAAAAGGAAAAAGGAAATGCACTAGGATTCGTGAAAATTGTTTGACCATATACTTAATAGGAGACGTTCATAGCGATATCAAAAGTGGTCGAGATTGAGAAATTTGGATTTGAGGTGCCACAGAACACGAAGGACGCGAGTCTCTTCTGCAAGGGCCGGGGAAATTACGCGATATTCTTTTGGAAAATAGGGGGGAAAACACCAAATCAGCGGCGGAGGGTGGAGTTCAAAGAATGGGTGGGAGAACGAAACGGAGCGAAACAAAAAAGCAACAAGTCAGCTAGACCATTTCAATTTCATCAAGAAATTAAAACACGAAGAACAAAAGAGAAGAGAGTTATGTCAGTTACAGCACCTTGCGCCATTTTGACTATTGATCTCATGTTAGGATGACCCGTGTACTCGTGCCGGAGTTCAGGCGGGAGCGTTGCAATCTGAAATTTAAAATTGTATATTACAAAGGTATATGACCTGCAAGTATCGCTCACAACGGTTGTGGTTTGTAGACAAGTAATATCGGCAATGTCCGTTTCCACTGGCATATATGGCATGACGGAAAATGAAACTCCCAGTTCGAAGAGATAACACTTCTTGTCCCATTATCACTTACAAGGGCACTGGTTAAGTACTAAGGTCACCGAGAATTATCCAAACCGAGAACTATCCGAAACGTTAATATAACAGGAGCGAGCCAGCGTGGAAATGAGCCAGTGCGGAAATGAGCCAGTGCGGAAGCTAGCCAGCGATGTAATGTATAGTAACGAGAACACCCAGAGAACGTCCAATTCCAACATGGTATGTTAATAAAATTATCCACGGGTGTTACGGTATGCTAAAGCGAAGTTCCACCGTAGTTTGTACCTCCAGTGAGCTTGTACATCATCATTTATATACCTCCACTGTAGTTTACACCATAGCTCAGTTTTGGATCTGCCTACTGACTGTAATATTTGCTAGTACTTGCTGTCCTCGGCTGTTCCCAATAAATCACCCAAATACTACCGATTCCCTTTATTGAAGAGAAGATAGCTGCTTTACAGGTGATAGTCGTTTTGAGATAGTGGGTCGAGGGGTTAAGTATGAATGTGCCCAAACACTAACTAATATGGACAGCGCGCTAACTAAATACCTTACACTGACGCTGAGTGACAAACCCTAACACGAACAAGCGCGACATCTCCATGCACCTCATGAGCAGAGAGCATCTTATGGTAGCCCAGATCGCTCGCAGCTTGCCGATTACGCGGACGGAAATTGAAGCGCCTCTGTGGCATTAGAAATTAATTATAGCTAGTAACTCGGACACATGAGACAAGAAACATCGAGACCGAGAATCGAGGCTGACAGAAGGAACAATTGAGCAGTAACAATTAGGACAAGAACACTAAATGAGAGGGGGAGGTATTAAGTTGAGGCGAGCCCTCGTCGCTCCTTTGTCTTTGTTTCGGGCAGTGCCGGGCAAGTACCTGGTCGGTCTAATCGAAGTGAGACAGCGAAGCCATGAAATAGTTATAGGTAAATGCATCAATTCATGGGATTAACTCTAATATTCCCTGCGCAGTCTAACGGGAGTGGCAAGCAGAATAGCTCGATACACAGCGTTCACTCCAAGATTCCAAGACCCCACGTTGGGAGAGAGAGCCTTGGACGTATCAGAAAGGGAGCCTTTTGATGATTGGCCGTGTCCAGTTATGTATATATAGCACATCAAGAATCCAATACCCATTTGAAGCCCTTGCTCAACCAATTAGAGCATGTAAGAGATGGGTGATATGGTATAGAGGACTGGGATATTTATTATTTATTACTAGGATCGATCAGATTATTTGCGGGTTCTGGGCACGGCTTTTCCCGAGAGGATCCGGGCGCATCGGGGCGGGTTTGGTTCACTCAAAAGAGTTAAGCATACACCGAACAGGGCTTCTGTTTGCTGTTTGCTGCGTGCGTGTAAGGAGGTGGTTGATAGGGAAATTGCGGTATGGGACATTACAAAACTGGAAGGGTATACGGAATATAGAGAATATAGAGAATATAGAGAATATATAAGGATTTGACTGAAGCATACCCACTCGTGTTCCTCCGATCCGTCGCCGTCGCTGGGTGATAACGCAATACCTATCTCTGTCCCTTCCACTGCACCACACGGACTCCTCGACAACAACGCCCACAATGGCAACGACAACCAACGCCTTTTCTAATTGGTGTACGTCCCTTTTCGAAAGCTCTCGCCTCTCGCCTCATTACCGCCTCTCGCATGTGACGCCGGGGCTGACGGAGGTCTGAGATAGACAACAGTTCGCTCTGGAACCGATCGCGGCAGCTGCAGGTCGCCCCTCTACTCGCTCGTGCTGAGGAGAATGCGCGAAATGGAAGAACTCCCGCTGAGGCCGTCGTAATCAACATGGGGGACATCCTCGCCGATGATCCGACGCTCCTCAACTCCATCAAGCCCAAGAAGCACGAAACACTCTTCGGGCCTGCTCTTGGACCTGTCAATAATGGACCAGCATGGACTAACTACGGCAAGATTGAAAACACTAAGGATGAACTTACCCAAGAAACCGTCAAGGCATGGATCGCAAAGAGCAAGGAGGTCAGTCCTCTACGTAATGTGTACAATCTCTGTCGAATCTCGACGCTGGAAACAGTCTCCTGTGTGCTGTATCAGCCCACAGGACTTGGCCACAGTTTGGCCCATGCAGAACTAGCTAACCAATGTTCGTTGTCATAACGGAACTTCGGTTTGGCAGTTCGAACGGCCTTGACGAGGCAGCGATTGCGGTCCGACTCCCGCTCCGCGTCCTTGGATGACGACTGACGTCTGACCTCACTAGCCCTCTCAGCCCACAACTACTCTCCAGGCCTTGGTGAACCTCAAAAGACCGTCAATTCGCTTGTCACCCCTCACGCATGCCGATGGAGAGGACGATACCCCAACGACCCACCACGGTCTAGAATTCGAATACGACCTCGACGCAGCACGGGGAAAGATCGTCTTAGAGGTCATTTCGCCAGACCCTGATACTCACCCCATCCTGATCTACGAGACAACAGTCGATGGCGGCTTTGCGAAGCATGTCACCCTGGAGGACGGTGTCGCGTTCGAATTGGCCAAACTTGAGCAACACAAAGCCCCCGCTCCAGAGATACCACCACCAGTTGCCGAAGCTACAGTGGCTCCTAGTGCCAGCACTCCAGTGCCCGCGGCGAAGAAGCGGTTCTCTGCTTTCCCATTCAGGAAGAAGCGTCCCCGCGCAGCTGGCCCAGCGGTGGCCGTGGTTGATGCTCAGACGCCTGCTCCGGCTCTTGTCAATGTTGAGGATCAGCCGACTCCTAAAATCGAGGAGAAGAGTGAGAATGAGGACGACGGAGGCGGAGTACGAGTGAGAATTCGAATCGAGGCAATGGATGAGACGGACAAGCCGTTGGCAGCTGCGAATGCGCAGACCACCTACCTTCATATTGTTCGTCTCAAATCAACCCCTTCTGCACCCGCTGAAGGTGAAGAACCACCCGCGGAGGAAGACCCTTCGACAACACACTGGATGGTTAAAGTTGTGAAACGTGAAGCAACCATTGGCCTTCATACATTCCACTTGCACGAAATCTATGGCCTCGCCTCATCCACCCCTTCAACTACAACTGCTGCTCCGTCGCATAGCTACCCTCCCAACGCGGATGACACAAATGTTCAAGCAGCCCAAACGTACGACTTTGCGGGCACAGAATGTGTACTCTGCCTGAGCGAACCACGCGAGGTCGTTCTTCTTCCATGCCGACATCTCGTCGCGTGCAAGGATTGCGCACTGAATATGATTGAGTTCGGTGCTGGTGGACAGGTGACTCAAGCTACTGAGGAAGCCGCTGCACCAGCTCCACTTACCACCCCTGGCGCGAACCCTAGCGCTACCGAGGGAGAGTTGGAAGCTGGCTTGGCCGGCCAACAAGGTGCTGGTGGTGCTGTTGCTGCGGTGCCGGCTGCGACGCCGGCTGCCCCAAGGAGGAAGAGAAAGGCGAAGGGTTGGTTTTGCCCCGTTTGCCGGCAGCGTGAGTTTTTTTAACTCTTCATCTGAAACATGATGTGGACTGACTGGCCTGCTTTCCTTCAGCATATACCTCTCTGCTCCGCATTACCACCACCCCGCCTGACGCGAAGAAACTGGCCAGCTCCTCGGAAGCAGAGCTGCCTATCCCCAATCCTATTCCCGATCAGACGTCCGTTCCAGTCTCAGCGCCGACTGCACTACCTTCGTCCACCCGCCCCGCGATCGAACAATCCGACCTTGCCCCCGATGCCGTAGAAAACGCGACTGCGCGCAGGGCCAGTGAGGAAGTACACAAACCTGGAACCGCTGCTGGTACAGCCACCGAACCCCAACAAGGCGTTGAACAGTCAACAACCACCTCTGTTCCTGTTCCAAGTGGCGTGGCGTAATTAACAGGCTTCTTGTGTTGTGGATGATAACCCTTCCGCTCCGCACTTGGTCGTTGAAATTTATTTGTTCTTGCTTGCTATTCCGATCTCTCCTTGCCTCGCTATGACTATACCTTGATCTGCCTATGCTCTCCCCCTTTCTGGCTGCAGCTGTTGTGCAGTGCTCTTTTGTTGTGCAGTACTGGGATAACTTGTTTGAGATCTCCTCCTCAGAATTTGCGTAAAGCAAAATAAGCAAAGGACGATTGGACACTCACGTGTTCGACCCCCTGATAATCAATCTCAGATTCAATGTAATACGAGTTAATTATTGGTCGTCACCGAGTTAAAGAGAAGGAAGAGCGACACTGTTAGGGCGCGCGCGCTCAGGAGTCGCCGGTTTCCTTCGGAGAGGTAAAGCTAGAAAACACAAGAAGATGCCTTACAGGTTTTGTCGTGGCTAACTCCACGTCTTCGATTCTCCGACACTGGGTCATGGGGTACACACGACTACAAAGCTCGCCTCTCTTTTTAACCACACCACCCTCTGGACAGTGGAAGGAAAGATCGGGAGGCCGTTCAGGCTCTAAAATGAAGTTTGCTAGGTAAGGGTGCTACTTGTCTTCAATTCCCTTCCGTCAAGGACTACACGAGCACGTATTGGTCGGCTCCTGCGACGTTCCGTGGCCCGCAAATTATGTTGTTACTAATTAATTATTTGCTTTTACTTAGGTATCTGGAAGAGACTCAGGTGAGCCTTTCGTGTACACCGCAGCTCGTTTCCTTCAATACTAAATCAAGTTGCAAGACTCCGGAATGGAAGCGCGCCTACATGTGTGTCTCATTTTCACTCGATAAACTTGCACTCTCATAGGTTCACCATGCAGAGACTATCGCGGTCTCAAGAAGAAGATCGCGGCAATCCGCCAGGAACGTGCAGCAGGGCTGTTGCGCAATACACCAGCCCGCGCATTTACTAATCCCATGAGTGGGTCGCCTAACACTAGTATTGTCACCACAACGCCCGTGGCGAACCAAAACCAGGACGATGCGCCACCCTTCCGATCTGTGACGTCGTCGCCAG
>Ga0307515_10016769_pt1 | contig 13398 bp, 12 predicted proteins | sample 17_EM_MG_FD_194513 | JGI IMG/M metagenome (GOLD analysis project Ga0307515, IMG submission 194513) | Populus trichocarpa ectomycorrhiza microbial communities from riparian zone in the Pacific Northwest, United States - 17_EM | ecosystem: Host-associated > Plants > Roots > Unclassified | place...
TCTTCTTCTGCACATCTTTCGGTCCTCCAATCCAGTTGATTGCGAGAGGCAACACCACCCCCTCATTCTCAGCCTGCAATTCCTGCCTCAATTTTTCAAGTCCACCACCCGTCTTTTTTCCCAAATACCTATCAAAATTGACGCCGTGCATTTTAACTCTCTCCCAGAGTTCATTTGTCTCAATGTCCACAATTCCTGCGTCCACTTTTCTTGCTGCTTTAATTACGATCTCCCTATACCGAATCAACATTTCGGCCGTTGCTGCAGGAGTCGTGATCGTTGACAAGCATCCTCGGGTGTTCTTCGTAACTCCCTGAATGCGAACAAAATGTGGGACCTTCGCCTCAAAAAGTGCTCTATTCACTTCCGACGAGATATCCAAATCTTTCTTCTGAGAAAGGGGGAGGCCATTATCCCTCAAAAAAGTGACTCTCCTCTTCTCCATCGAATTTTGTCCTGGGGGGACCGGCTTCCTCTCCTCTTTCTTTTGTTGTCTCCTCACTTCAACAAAGCCATCCCCCTTCTTCTTTTGCTGGTGTCCCGATTGTTGTTGTTGTTGTCGCTGTTCGGGTTGCTTCTCTGGTTGTGGAGGCACGGCCGCCCTCTGCGCCAACGTTCCCTTCTGCTTGTCTTCCGGTTTCTTGACTTCCGGTTTCTTAACTTCTGGCTTCTTGACATCTGGCTTTTTCCCCCCCGCCTTTGGTCCCTTTGGTACCGCCTCTACCTCCGGTTTTTTCGCCTCTTTGTTTTTCTGTTGTGCCACCGCTGGCGCCACCGGTTTTGTCTTCAGGATTGTAACCTGCCGAACCTCCAGACGCGGAAACTCCTGTCTAACTCCTCCCGGTGGTATTACCGGTGCATGCTTGGATTGCTCCAACCACTGCTCGCCCACCTACATCTCAACCCTAATAACTCTTTCCATCTCCTCGTTTTCCTCCGTGGAAACAGTCGCTCCAGGCTCAAATTCAATGTCGCTCATCTCTTCCTCCTCAGGGGTGGCTTCTACCTGTTTCCCCCTTCGGATTTCATCCTTTTCTCTGCTTTCATCAGCTGCATCCTCAAATCTCTTCACCACCCTATGCGTTAGCTGATCAATCATTCTTTCCATGCATCCGCTCAATGCATTTTCAATCGTCTTGGACATATTCACCAGTGCGATCTTAGCTAATTTCTTTTTGATCTTACTCAACCTTTCATCGAGTTTCTCTGCCCTCTCTCTTGCATACTCCCTTTCCAACTCCACTTCGGTAAGTATGTTCTGAGCAATTTTTCGTGTTGACCCCATGGCCACATCTGTATGGTTCTGCCTTGCCGCCATAAACTCTGCCTGCTTTAGGCACCACTCATCATATCCCTCATCATGCAACTGATTTGTGGCCATAAAATCCCTCAGCCCCTTAGTGTTCCGAAGATACTCACCAATAAAAGCTTCCAGATTAACTGGCCCATTTTCATTCGTCATCGACTCTGCAGGCTTGGCCCAATCCGCCTCCAACTTTTTCCTGTGTGGCGTCTGCGTCGTATTCGGGATTGGTTGATCGGGCGTTGCCGGAGTCTTCACTCCCTTCCCCTTATTACGCTTTTATTCCTTCTTCGTTGGCGTCATGTAGACCTCTTCGTCTCTCCTCTCCACCTCTGTCATTCTATCATCTTCGCTATCGCTGCTGTCGCTAATTTCGAATTTTCTCGGAATGGGTGTGTGGACTTTCCGGGTCTCTTCCATTCCCCCCTCCTCTTCTGCGTATTGACTGGTATTTTCCTCCGACTGAATATACCTATGCGCAATAATTCCAGCACTTGCCCTGGGAGTCCCAAAAGGATCCTCAGTAATGGCGTTTAAAGCACTGAGAGGTAGGCCCATAACGCTTCCCTCGTAATTTGTCGTTGTCTGAGAAGGTAAAACCTCCCTCGGTGTCTGCGACGGGAAGGAAATTTCGCTTCCCCCGTAATTTGTAGTTGGTGGTGGTGAAGACAACCTCGACGATTCTAGGCTGTCCAAGCTTCTGCTTCGTTGTCTCGTGACTCCCGTAACTCTAGTTGTTCCCGTTAAACTGGAATATGCTCCGGTTTCGTCCAAATCACTAAGTAGCTGTCCGGTCTCAACTCTGGAGGTCGCTTGACTGTCTTCGCGTCTCCTAAAATCATCTTCAATTCGTGCCTTGTGCAAGCCCTATTCGAACTCATCCTTCTTCTCTTCGGCCCTAAGTCTCTCGTACTCTGGCGTTCGAAAGAATTACTTCTCCTCACGGGCTACCTCTGAAACGGTAGCTCCATCTTCATCAGACACAGTAACCAGTCCGGTAATCTTATCAAGTAGGCCACCGATGTGGCTGCTAGAGGCGTTCGAAGTCACATCACTAGCTTCCCTTTCTTCCTTCATTCTCTGTTTTTCTGCCCTGTCCTTCGCCCTCTGAAAGGTAGACGTCTTTCTAGCTCCGAAGAGGCTGATCTTGACTGCTTCTAAGCGGTTGAAGTTCGTTCAACTGAAAACCGAAGCAAAACTTTTCTCGCGATGTCAAACTTGATTGGATAAAATCGGTCTTGGCAAAACTAAAAGGTGGTGTGGTGTGTTGTCGGAGGTGTATTGCTACGTGCCACCGTTACACAAGGTTCGGTGTACTTCTGTGGCTAAAAAGTCGGTCTCCTGGGCTGCCTTGATTTCCGGTAGCAGGTCACCATGTGATTCGGTGATAGTGGTCACTGCTGAGGTGGTCAGGAGCTTTAACATCATATTCTAATAGCCGATCTCATGGACAGGTCATCTCGATGGTGTGTCTGCACGGTTCTTCATTCCTGCCAGGTGATCAATAACGAAGTCTTACGAACAGAGGATCTCTGCCCATCTAGCCTGCCACCTGGATAGCACTTTGGACCGTTGGAAATATTCGAGGTTCTTATGGTCGCATTGTATGGGGACCTCATGATTCGCTCCCTCGAGGTGGTGGCGCCATTAGTTGATGGTCTGCACGATGGCCAAGAGCTCCCAATTGTATGTGTCACAGTTCTGTTTGGCACCTGTGCATTTTGGAGGGTAGAAGTTGACCGGTCTGAGAATCCCGAAACTGTCATACTGGTTCAGAATACCGGCTATGGTGAAGATGTTTGCATTGGTCTGCAGAATAATCAGCTTTGCCGGGTCGGAATGGTTGAGACTTGGTGCATCAGTGAAGGCCCTTTCCAACTTCCACAACACAGGTTCCCCATCCCGTATCCATTCCCATTTGGGCTGTTTAGATGTCCTGAATGTCTCTGCTTTCTTTATCAGGTCTGATATCGGTGTTGTTACTTTGGCATATTTCCTGATGATTTGCCGGTAGAAGTTCTGGAACCCAAGCAGCACTTCCACATCACGAACACACTCCGCAGTTGTCCAATCCTCGATTGTTGATACCCAGTCCGATTCCCTGCCGATCCCATCGGGGCTAACGACCCATCTGAGGGAGTCGACTTGTCTGACTCGGTAATAGCACTTCTTGGCTTGGGTGTAGAGGCCGAATTCTCGCACCCGTTCGATCACTTTTCGTACACGGTCTTTGTGCTTCGCCTTATTCGTCTGGTCTATCAGAATGTTATCAAAGTAGCACACAGCAAAGTCGTAAATGAAAGGCCGTAAACAGTCCTCATTATCAGTTTGGAATATAGCTGTTGGGTTTGTCAACCCAAACGGCATGACTTGGTATTAGAACTGAGCCCACCAGGTGCGAAATGACGTTGTGTACTCATCGTGTTCCTTAATTGGGATGATATGATAGGCATTTCTCAGTTCCAGTTCCGTGAGGATCCGAGCTCGGCGCAACGTGTCAAGTATATCTGAGCTCAGTTGGAGAGGATATGGGTAGTGTTAGCAACGGTTCCAGACCGTCACTTCGCGTCCGGGTCAGGGTCCAAACGGAACCGTTGTCAAATTGGCGGTCCGGGTCATCAATAAACCTGAACTGCCCACTCGGGTATTGTTCCATGGAAAACTCCCAACCCGTCTGAATTGGGCGGGTTGTCAGCGGGTCGCCCAGTGGGTCCTTCTATAGATTCATATAACGCTCTTGAATTTGCAGTGTGTTAATAGTATTTTATCAAAATCGTGTTTTCAGCAACCAACAATGTGCTTTTGCTTGTTGAGCAGTTTGCGATATTGAGTAATTTGGTATCTGTATTTCACCTTCAATATATGGTATTTTGGCCTAGCAAGGCAGTCAGTAATACAGTTATGCACACGAAGATGCGCACAATGCCTTGATTCCGAAATAAGCGAGTCCTACAACTGTTGACGCTCCGCTGACGCTCATTTTCTGGATGCTGCACGGAGCATGTCGCTGTTGTTTTTGCCAGTACAGGCTGCCAATATCTCATAAATGAATATCCACTACCAATCGGAATATAACTTACTCCAGATGGAAAGTTAAATATTGTTGACGCTCCGTTGACACTCATACTAAGAATGGGGCGATGACTGTGTTGCTATCTCTTTTGCCAATATAACCGGCCAATACGTCCGTTACGCATAACAGTGACCAACTCACTTGTGAATTACCGTACTTACATGACCACAAATGGTTGACGCTCCGTTGACGCTCATGCTAAGCATGGAGCAGTGACCGTCTTGCACTCTCTTTAGCCAATATCAGCTGCCAATACGTCCGTTATGCATAACAACGACCAAGTCACTGGTGAATTACCGTACTTACAAAACCACACATCGTTGACCCTCCGTTGACGCTCATGCTAAGAATGGGGCGGTGCCTGTGTTGCTATCTCTGTTGCCAATGACAGCGGCCAGTACATCTGTGATGCATAACAACGACCAAGTCACTGGTGAATTACCGAACTTACAAGACCACAAATCGTCGACGCTCTGTTGACGCTCATGCTAAGAATGGGGCAGTGACCGTGTTGCTATCTGTTTTGCCAATAAATGAGGCCAATACGTCCGTTATGCATAACAATGACCAGGTCACTTGTGAAATACCATACTTACAAGACCACAAATCGTTGACGCTCCGTTGACACTCATGCTAAGAATCGGGCGGTTACAATGTTGCTATCTCTTTTGCAAATAATTTCGGCCAGTACGTCCGTTATGCATAACAACGACCAATTCACTGGTGAATTACAGTACTTACAAGACCACAAATGGTTGACACTCCGTTGGCGCTCATTTTAATGTATTGTCCATTCAACATCTACGGCCGTCGATAATTGTTTGCATGCTGATATGACTTTATCGGTTGTCATTCTGCCTCATTGAGACTCTGCCCTGTGGCAACGCCGAGCGGCGTAAATATGTTGCACTGTTCACTCTCACACGACTAAAAATGATGTATCATGCCAAAACATTCATTGCGCCTGCTATACATCTATTTATGAACCGACATTCACAAGCTACTTCTTTACATTCACCCATAATATATCTCTAACTGAAACTCTCGGTCAAGCTACATAAAGCTGGTGAACCATTGACACATTGTGTCCTACTTTTTCTTCCCTCCTTTATTTCTCTGTGTTTCAACTGCACTGACCATCAATAACACCTTTTCAGCCTGTCTCTGTGACTTCCGTGTCGGCCGAACCTATCCGGGAACATTTGGCGCGGCGCTCACATCCTGCTGCTCTGGGCATTCCGAATCCTCGATGCCGTGGTATTGCTCTATATCGGATTCATCAACTGCTGCGCAATCATCTTCGCTGTCATTTGAATGATGCAGGTCGCCATTCCAGTGTAGCCAATCCTCGGTGTGGGAAAGGCTTTCCAGCCCGCTATCCTGGTCACTTTCTACTGGATGACGGTTGGTTCTCCGGATTCAGCGAACATGTAAGATTTGAGTTCGTACTCCAAGGAGGTGCTTGCAGACAAAGCGGGTGGCAAAAGGTGATCTTTCTGACAATGTAAACGCAGCAGCACGATCATGTTTAAAGAGTGACCAGGATGCTTCGACGATCTCTTCGGTGTCTGGAATGTATCTTACAGTCACCATCTGTTTGTTTTGAGCGGAAAATTTCTTCTCGGTAGCACATCGGTTTTCGCAGCCCTGCCACACCTCCAATGAGTCGTCAACCTTGGCCATTCTGTGCCACTTCCTTTCTTCCACCTCTTTTTTCATTTCCGAGTCGTTTTCTGTGTTTGTGGTATCCAATACCGGGTGAGTGCCAGCCAGAATCCCGTTATTGGCTCAAACAAACTGCCTTACAACTACTTTCTCGCGAAGGGTCTCGCCTGTGGTTTTTGCCTGCGTCCAGCCAATAACATCTCGGCCAAGGGAATAGCTGGCCTCCACTCAGACACCATGTGGTATGATAGAGAATATGTCACGCGCCACATTGGAGGGAGCGGGGTAGTTTGAGTGCGTTTCCTCCTGTTGTCGCCACGAATCGGTTATGTCCGGGATCCGAAATGTACTGCTAATCTCCATTATGTTGGAGTGGTAATCATTGAGATTTGGATTAATTTGTCCCCAGTTCATTGGTGCTTCAGGCGGCGAATTCACATAGAGCGTGGCGGAGGTCAATAAGCGGGCTGGGCAATCGCTTCGTCCGGGGGTCATCTCGGCCACATTGTGAGGCGTTAGGTATCCCTCATCATTGCTGGACGAATCATATGGATCAAAGGATGATTGATAGGACCCTGAAGCCGTTGCAGAGGGGACGAGATTGCTGCTTGGTATGGTTTCGAGTATATTGACCGGCACACGTCGATGTTTGATGCAGTATTCATTCTCCACACACTTCAGAATGGCCTCCTGGTATTGTGTTGTGTAGGATGTCTCGTCCTCAGGATTAATATCCATTCCCTTGTCCCACTTGCTAAACAATCGCAAGTTCCGGAAAGAATCAACAATGAGTGCGGAAATCACAAGCATGCCCGCCGTTGGAGTCACTTCGACATAGTATTTTGACAGCTTCTGTCGAGCTACCTTCACCGCAAAGAACAAATCTTCCTTCCACTGAGTCTTCTTCTTGGCCAAAGCTCGCATCATGCCATCCATGTGATCGAACATGTCATTGTATACTGTGATAACGTGATGCAATGTGACTGTATGCCTCTACGACATCCAAAGGGTCCAATATCGAAACGGGCTCGATACTTCCATGACATACTGGACAATCGTCCATTCATCCTGAGTTCTGAATAGCGGCCGGTATTCACTGTATTTCGGGTGTTGAAGCCACTCGCGTGTGAATTCCCGTAAACGGTAGGCGCGCTCAAGCAACTCCAGTGTAGAGTTCCAACCTGTCTTCACATTCATAATCGGATGTACTGCAATGCGGACTTTGGCTTTTTGACACTCAATGAACTCGTTTTGGCGAGCAGGTGTTAGTGTAATTAATAGAGCAAGCATTCTCTGCTATATGAAGGTCAGCTGCAGGACTTTCAAAATATCATGAAATACATACTTTCTCAATAATCTTTGCTAAACCTGGTTTCATGGCCAACAGTTTAATAATTCGAGAATTGCGCTCTTTTCGAAGTCTTTGACTCTTCCCACCGTCTATGCTTTCATTCTCTCCAAATTGCTGATTGCACTCATGTGTTTCCCAAGACTTGGTGCGGCCTTTCACACCGAGACTGCTCATAAATGCACCTACAGCAAGATGTAAGATGTTGGCCATGCACGGTATGTGGTTCCTCAATGCCGGCCATTCGATTCCAGATGCTTCAAGTATTGATTGCAGCTCGCGTGTCATCGAGTATTTTGAGGAAGCGTTACCAGTTGAAATACCAAGCAAACGGCCGTCGGTATGCTCAAAACGAGCAAGCTCATCCTTCAAATGTACGTGTATTCTTGCTCCAGTATGTTGGCCCTTGACTTATCATCATTGATTAGCATTCGAAAAGGGAATAGAACAGGCGATCAACCTCATCGAAAGCGAGTTGAACATCACGCAATGCCCAATTTTGATCCATATGGTAAGCAATGACCGATGTTATGGCGAATTTGTTTGTTGATGTCCATCGGTCCAAAGCTAAACTCACTTTATTTAGTACCGGCAATTGCTTCTTAATTGCATCCAGTGTCAGTGCAGATTCCCTCGGGCAAATGTTAATAAGAGTCGTAGCAGATTGCCGCACTAGGTCATCGCATAATGCCATACATGTCCGCCGTAGGTCAAGATTTGATATAGTGTTCTATGGAATATGTGCCGAAACGAATCCTAACATGAGGTAGCGATTCCATGTGTCTTTGTGAAATTCGGAAGTTTCAAAGTCCTTAGCTGCCAGTGTGGAATGATTTTTCTGTCATTTTGGTCAATATGGATTAAACTGGATATCAAATATGATTTTCCTCTGCACACTTACTATTGTGATTCCTCGACTTCCTTGGCTCTTCAAAATGGCCAAAGGTGTTTCATCGACTGTTGAAGTAGATAATTCAGTGACCTCTGACTCTGTTAATTCGTTTAACTTTCCGATGTGAGCTTTTGCCAGCAAGTGTTTCCCCATTGAGCTTGTCCCATGTTCTGATGGATGGTGTAGAACTTGATGGCAAACGATACATATGATGCCAGGGCTGCCGGTCTCCTCAATTCCACAGTGTAAATAGAATCGCCTTGAAGGCGCATGTCTAGAAGCATTCCAAGCAATAGGCCGCTTCGAGCCTACATTCATTGAAGCCTACCATGCCGCGAAGATGATTTGCAAAGTAACGTCGCTTAAATCGCAAATATAGACACATTCATTTTTGGAAGAGATCATAACCTCGAGCAATGAGGTGTTCAACGATTTCGTATCCGACATGGTGGTAGAAATCAGAAAGCTGGGTAATATCTCTGCAAAGACTGCCGAAAATAACGATACAGTATAGCAGACTACGGGTTGTTAAATATTGACTCTACAGCTTCAAGGAAAAGAATCAGATCAGTAAGACATTGCATGCATATTTGTGAAGTGGGATACAAGAACAAATTGCAACGACTGACCGAGTAAAACACCCTTTAGGAACAGCATAATGCAGTTTATTGCTGTGTATCATTCAGAGCCTTGACCCACCGTGGGCACTCAATTGCAGGAGGCCGACGCAATATTGTCACTTGGATTTTTGCCAATAAAGGCGGCTGATAGGTTCACTGTGGTTTATCTCGGTTCGATTCCGGTAAGATTATGCAAGATGCCATCACAAAAATCGTTGATGCTCCGTTGACGCTCATTTCGGGACATGTTTACTATCTTGTCCTAAGCATATTTGCCTAGAATGGCTGCTGATAGTGCAATTATGGATCATTATGGTCACACAGCCCCGTGATGTTGCTAGATAGAAGGCGTCAAATCATTGACGCTCCGTTGACGGTCATCTTTAGGGCATAGTGACGATGTCGTCAAAAGCATTTTTCCTTAGAAAGACGGCCGATAGTCCGATTATGTGTCAATGTCGCCGCACTGCCCTTGGATTGTCCAAGATGCATTGCCAAAAGTCGTTGATGCTCTGTTGACGCTCATTTTCAGGACAGAGTAGCGGTGTCTTCGCAACCGTTTTCGCCTAGAAAGGTCGCCGATAATCTGATTATGGCACAATGTCGCCGGATAGCCCTAGGATTTTCCATAATTCAAGGCTAACAGTTGTTGACGCTCCGTTGACGCTCATTCTCAAGACATAGTAGTGATGTTGTTGAAAGTGTTTTTGTCTAGAAAGGCGGCCGATAGCGCGATTATGGACTAATGTCGCTGCACAGCCCATGCATATTCCATGATGCAAGGCCAAATGTCGTTGACGCTCTGTTGACGCTCGTTTTTAGGACATGGTAGAAATGTTGCTACCACCATTGATGTATTGAACGGCAGCCGATAGTTTGATTATGACTTACTGTACCCGCACAGCCTACTGGATGTTTCATGACCCAATGCCAAACATCGTTGACACTCCGTTGGCGCTCATTTCCAGGATGTGGCAACGAGCGAGTCATTCGCTTTTTTCACAATAACCCCGACTTATACATTCACATTGAACCGATATGACAATGCAGCCCATTGATTGCTCAATATGTATGACTTAAAATCGTTGACACTCTGTTGACTTTCACATTAATCAAATCGAAACAGCCTTTGTATACTCAAGAATTGTATGGAACAAATCATATACGCATTTTTGACATCCAGTATTACGTTTGTATGTCTTATGATATGCATTCAGGAGTTTTGTTACATCTCAATTTCGGATCAACTGCTATCTACACTATCTGGGTGAGAAATGACTTGGCCTATTACATTCTTGCGCTTTCGGCCGGCAATTGACGGCATGTAGATCATTTCACTAGTTTTTAGTAAATATAACCCGAGTTCCTGACCATTCCTTATCCAGCTCCTTCTCCTCAATTTCCTTGATGTATCACAAGCAATTTCAAATATTTCAACCATGTGCACCAGGTCTGTGCGGCGAGTAATGCAGTTGGATACATGGATGGATTCAACATGATGGTTGTAGTCCAGATCGATTCGTCGTGCTCACTGACCACTCTGTCTATGAGACGTATGACATCACACACTCCAATTTTGTTAGCATATTTCGTCACTAATATTGCTTTTGCTTTGTCACTTAACAGTCACATGCAAATGAAAACTGAACGTTTGGGCCGTCTTACAGTGCGATTTGGATTTTAGAACATTCACATGTTGCGTTCGACCCTTGTACATGCACAGACGAATTATCATGTCTCACAATTTGGTCACTGAAATCAAGAAATAGCTTACACATAGCAAAATTGGTAAACACCATGCTTTTCACCGCGATCAGACGTCAAGAATTACACTTTGCAAATCTGTTCTTCCGCAGACGCAGGAGCCATCACCGTCTCTTCGTCGGAATCCGATACCTATATGGTAATTAGCAGGAGGCTATATGCAGGCGTACTGGCTCACTGGTTCAACTGGCTTCGCATTCTGTAACGTGGACGAATCAGGCTCTGCAGCTGGCTCACCACTCAGTATGCTTGATTTTGACTGCGGCTTCACCGAACCTAGCCTGATATGACTACTTCCAGGTCGAGAAGTCCCTTGCAGCCTTTGCGATATTCTGGGGACAATCTCAATACGCTCCATAGGCTCTCCAAATGTTGTCGGCGGAGGTGCCGGAGCGTCATCATTCGTTTGCTGCTGAACGACTGCCGGAACATTCAATTCAGATATGCCGTACTTCTTGCCACGTTGACGGAAGTAGTCAGCTGCATCCTGCCATCCAGGTTGAGTCCGTTCGTCGAGCTTCATCTGCTTCTACAGAAAGCTCTCAATGCCCTGCTGGACCGTTTTGGTAATTGTGCCCAACACCCAGCCGGGTTCGTCATCATCTCTCAGCTTGCCCTGCTCAGTCACTGCATCATCCGCGTTTTCCCCATCCTCCCCATGGTCGGATGTTGCAAGATCACTCAGACTGTCTCCGATAGGAACCGGCATCTCCTCCAACGTCATTTCAGGCTCTCAGAATGTCAATCCCGTGATTTCAGCCTGCGTCATATCGTCCTGCTCGTGTTGAACCACTGCCTCTGCCTCTTGAACTCGCTTTCTTGCTCCAGCGGTTTCTCTCTCAACACAATCCACAATCCATTTCTCTTTCTCTTCATTGCTTAAGAAGTGCGTTTCTCGTCACATTTCCGCCGCAAGCTTCTTTTTGGATCTCAAGCTGCGCAATGCCCCAAGGGCTCGGACACTCTCTGCCTCCAACCCGCTATTGCCTTCATTCGCATGATGATGTGGTTGGGTTGACCGCTCTGTCGATTTACAGAATCTGCCTGCCCGGAGTGGCGAAAAGTTCTTTTTCGGAGCATTGACTATTGTAGTTTTCGTGGACTTTGTTGTTGAGGGAGATGTTGGATGTTGCAAGTTATGAACAATATGTAGGCAAGCTGCGTCTTTGATGTCAAGGTTGGTACGTTTACTCATCTTGAACAAAGCAAAATCTCCCTCTTGAGAGTCCAGAAATCAGGAATAGAGAAGGTAACTGTACGATATGACATGATTGCTAGTGTCATTTTCATGTAATATCCCGGGAATTATTTGAGACAAATATCAGTAGACGTCCTTTCCCTTGAACTGCATCCTATTTATAGATACCAATTGAACGATTCCAGGGGTCTTACACTCTGACTTATCCCTGGTAACATACACACAACATCAGACCGACTCTTTGCAAATTGCGGGGCGGTGGGACACCCCAGCAACTTGCAGCCATACTCAGTATGATTCATCTTGAGCATAATGATCATGTTGGCTGCTACTTATTTCATTCTGACATGAAGCTGACTATATAGTGCTCAGGGCTTCCCACTTCCTCTCGTTATCATCTTCCTCTCCTATTCCACACCAGCACATCATGGATACACACCCACCTCCGCCAGGTCAGAGCGGATCTAATACCGGCAGATTGGCAGGTGCTACATCAAATCTGGATTTTGTTGGCACACAACAAGAGCGCAGACACATGTCAGTTCACCGCGACGCTGCCAATGCAGCCACCAAACCTATGACCCAGGATGCTCTTTTAATAACATCAGCAAAAAAAAATTCCGTCCGGGCAGAAAGGCTCCGTCAGAGTGGACGCGCTCCGTCAGAGCCATCACAGACACCCCGGTGGCAGATTACTCTGCGCCCGGCGGCAATACGATGCATCTCGTTGCATATCGCCCTCCGATCGCAGTTTCGCCGTCTCTTCTCCCTCTGTGGGTATCCTATTGTAAACGAAGACTGTGGGGTTGTGGCCAACTGTGTTCGTCTATCATATTTGTCTTTGTTACAGTCACAAGATTCGCTACCTCATAATATGGCATGAATTATTTAAGTCTCTCTATATATTTACACACGGTCAATCTGGCCACAGATGGTAGTTGAGCATAATCGGAGGAGCATCTGGAGACGCCCATTGATAGCACAAACGGAATTGGTGAGAAAGAACGGTTCTAGCTCGAGGAGCCTAGGAAGAAAGTGAGAAGATATGATACTACCCGGCCGTGAGAATCCACCCAATTGCGTGGATCCAGATGAGATCAAAGTGAGATGATGTCTATCTACCCCGGGGTCTCCCGAATATGTACTCCCCGTCGCTCAGTCCACCTCCGTTACCCCTGTATCTCCGTACACACGCCGTCGCTCATTGACGATGTACTTGCAGGCCGTGATCGAGCGAGTTGAGAGATGCACTTGGAGGCCGAGATAGAGTGAACTCAGAGATGCACTTGGAGGCCAGGGTCGACTGAAATCAGAGATACACTCCGAGGCCGAGATCGAGCGAGTTTGGACATGCACTTTGAGGCCGTGATTGAGCGAGGTTGGAGATGCAATTGGAGACCCAGATTGAGTGAACTCAGAGATGCACTGGGAGGCCGTGATTGAGCGAGTTTGGAGATGCACTTGCAGGCTATGATCGAGCGAGATTGGAGGAGTACTTGGAAGCGGTCGATTTGGAGGGAGGCGCGACGGCAGCT